>OGIC01000873.1_pt1 | contig 12710 bp, 16 predicted proteins | sample 1571681 | NCBI WGS metagenome assembly OGIC01 (sample SAMEA2582046, study PRJEB24529) | metagenome | biome: Human gut stool | place: China | collected 2011
GGCGGGTTTATTTTTGCCTAAAGAAAATGAATCTTAAAGATCTAATCAACAGAGCGACGGTTTCAGCTAAGAACGGAACCCGAAAACTTCGAACGTTGCAGATTCAGCTTCTCGGAGGTGATATACGAGAACCGATAGAGCATTTTGAGCCTTACGGTTTTACTTCCGAGCCTCATGTCGGAGCTGAGGCAATTGGGCTGGCTTTGGGCGGAGACCGGGATCAGACTCTGGCGGTGGTTGTTGCCGATCGTCGTTACCGTCCCACTGATTTGAAGGGCGGAGAAGTTTGTGTTTTTGATGACTTGGGGAGGAAAGTCTATCTCTCCCGAAACGGAATCAGGGTAGAAGGTGTTTCCAGTCCGATAACGGTAAAAACATCGGCCTCGGTGACAGTAGACGCTCCTTTGACAAAGTGCACGGGCGATCTTGAGGTCGGAGGCAATATCGTAGCCAAAGGAGATATCAAGGACAAAGGAGGTTCCTACTCCATGGCGGGCATGAGAATGACGTACAACAGTCATACACATAGCGGAGGCTCTGCCCCGGATCAAAAAATGTAGAGGATTTATGCAGTTTTATTTAAACGGTGCGGAAGCGACGCTGACCGATTTTGCCAAGGATGACTTAGCAAGGGCTGTGGTAAACAGCCTTTTTTCTTGGGCAAGAGCCGAGGACGATGACGAGAGGCCGACAGAATCCAAGATGGGCTGGTGGGCGGATTCTTTCTCTGAGGAAGGAGATAAATTCGGTTCGCGGCTCTGGCTGCTGATGCGCTCAACTCTCACTACCGAAACGCTTGCTTTGGCCGAAGAGTACGCTCAGGAAGCTCTGCGCTGGATGGTTGAGGACCGCATTGCCGAAGAAGTGACGGCGAGGGCTGAACTGGACGGAGTGGATCGCCTTAACTTACTGATTGAGATTATTCGTCCCGATCAAAAAACACTTACCGCCCGATTTGTCGATGTGTGGAGTAAATTATGAGTTTTGAACGTCCGACACTAAAGGAAATCATAGAAAGACTCGACGGAGATACTCAGAGCAGATTGTCTGTTCCGCAGATGAGGCGCTCCAACGCGAGAGTCTTTGACAGAGTTTTGGCCGGAGCTGCTCACTCTCTGTACGGCTATATCGAGTATTTAAATCGGCAGCAGTTTTTTGATACGGCAGAAAGTGACTATTTGGATCGCTGGGCCTCCATTTACGGTTTAGCCAGGAAGAAAGCTACGAAAGCTTCCGGCGAGGTTGTTTTTCGTTTTTCCGGAGAACCCATCAATGTTCTGGAAGGGACGATTTTGCAGTCTGATGACGGAGTTCAGTACAAGACCGTTGGTCCTGTCTCTTCGGATGGAACGACCCCAGTTGAAGCCTTAAACGAGGGAACTTCCGGTAATCAGCTGGAAGAGGACGTCCTGACGCTGGTTTCTCCGATCGTGGGTGTTTTTAGCGAAGTTACGATTGTCAAACTTGGAGGCGGAAGCGAGTCTGAAACCGACGACAGTCTTAGGGCGCGCCTCCTCTCTCGCGTCAGGGAGACGCCTCACGGAGGTACGGAGTCGGATTATGTTCAGTGGGCTTTAGAAGTGCCGGGCGTAACCCGAGCTTGGGCATTTCCTAAAGAAGAAGGCGAGGGCACGGTTACCGTCCGATTTGTCTGTGACGGCATGACCGAGATCATTCCCGATAAGGCTATGCGGGATAAGGTATTTGAACATATCGATAAGCTGCGTCCTGTGACGGCTCACCTCTATGTCAGAGTCCCGGAGATTAAGGCGGTCAATATTGTTATTGTCGGACTGCTTCCTGATGATGCTGAAGTCCGCGAGGCAGTAGAGCAAGAGCTCAAAGACTTATTTGCCAGAGAAGGGGTTCCCGGACAAAGAATTTACTTGTCGCATATCCGAGCAGCTATTAGTGCGGCATTGGGTGAAGAAGATCATACAGTTGCCTCTCCAACCTCCGACCCGATTCCAGATAGTAACAATGAGTTGCTGACATTAGGAGAGATCACATGGCAGTAACGGCAAACGAATATGTAGGAATGCTCAAAGAGCTTCTGCCTCCTGGTCCCGTTTGGCCAAGAGGAGATTCAACCAGTCTTTACGCCATGATGTTTGAAGTTTGGGCGATCGAACTGGCTAGGATTGACTCCAGAGCAAACGCGCTTATTACAGAGGCGGACCCTCGTTTTGCAATTGAAACCTTTCCTGAGTGGCTTGAAGAATGGGGACTGCCTGATGAGTGCTTAAAGCTGTGGGGTGCAACAGACATCAACACGCTGCGGCGTCTCTTGATTTGGAAAATGACCACGGTAGGTTGTCAGACGCCTCAATTCTTTATTGATTTGGCCGCGATGTTCGGCTACCTCATAGTGATTGATGAATTCAACGGCTACAGCGTAATGAGCCGGGTAAACGATGTTCTGGCCGACGGCATTTGGCCGCACACATGGCGCGTCAATGTCATCGGAGGTTCAAACAACACACTGCAGTGGCACGAGGTAACCGGGGAAACAAAAGAGGCTTTAGCTTGGTGGGGAGACTCAGTGATTGAGTGCCTGATCAGACGGTACGCACCGGCGCACACGACACTTTATTTTGGTTATTGGGATTTTAAGGAACAAGAAAATGGACAGAGCATACGGAGCTAGAGTGGTTCAGGTAGAACCAAAATTCGCAGAGGATGCACCTTTGGGATATCCGACAGACGGTTCGAGTACGGGCGGACAGCTCGCTACGGTTCCTAAAGCCCCTTGGTATAACGCGGTAACCGAAGAAATCAGGAATGCAATTGTCGGAGGAGGTATTAAACCGGAAAAGAACACGCTGGATCAACTTAATCAGAGCATTGAGGTAAGACTGACCAAGTTAGAAGAAAAAATTAATACCGTGTTAAAAGGCGTCACAGACAGAGTGGATAAATTTGAAACTTTTCCTCCAGGCTTCATTATCTACGCCGGTTGTTTTATTAATAGTCCCAATTGGATACTTTGTGATGGAAGAGCGGTCAGCCGGTCCGGTTTCGCGGGTCTGTTTCGGGCCATTGGCACGACGTGGGGAGCAGGCAACGGTTCGACCACTTTTAACGTGCCGTACCTATTAGACCGAGTGCTGTGGGGGTCGAACTGGGGAGTCGGTCAATATATTGACTCCGGAGCGCCTCCAATTTCGGGAACCATAGGCGACTTCAATGCGTACGACAATGATACGAGCATGGTGTCAGGCGCTTTTTGGAGAACGTATACGCGTGACAATCAAGGTTCAAGATCCGGGTCTCATGACCAACATTTTAGGATCGACTTTAATGCGAATCGCTGTTCTCCCGTCTATGGTCGCACTAATCACATACAGCCTCCTGCCAGCAGGGTCCCCGTATACATTCATATTTAACAAGCTCCGAAAGGGGCTTTTTTAATGCATGAATAGGAACAAGTGATGAAAAGACTTTATTACGCAAACGCATCGGATACTCCGCCGCTGCCGCCTAAAAATCCGTCCTATGGATATCCTCAGGACGGAGATAAAAATGCAAAAGGCCTGCCGACAACATTAGGCTCCTACTGGCATCACATGATTACTGAAGAGTTCATGAATGTGATTGAGGGAGCGGGCATCGAACCCGATGAAAATAACTTACACCAGTTGGCTGATATCTTTGAGGACTTCAGACAAAGAGCATTTAAGGCTGAAAGTTTTGCTGACGAGTCGCAGACTTGGGCGACCAAGGCCCAGGAGTTTGCGCAAGCAGCTCAGGCAGAAGCCGATTCTAAAGTTGCTTTGGTTAGAGAGGCGGGTGAGGCTCAGGTGCAGGCCGTCAATGCGGCTACTGCAGCTTCTCAGGAAGAAATAGAGCAAAAGACTGCTGAATTGGAGGCCAAACTTCAGACTCTTATCGCCGCGCTAGACGCCAAAGGCGGTGAGCAGGTTAACTTAGTTAAGCTGCAGGCTCAAGAGATTCTTGATGCAATTCAGTTGACAAAGAATCAAGTAGAAGAACTGGTCAATTCTGCAGGCTATTCCATGAGGTGGCTTGCCGACGCCCACGAAGGAACTAATCTGACCGCCGCTTTAACGCCAAGCGATAACGTTAAGGTTGGAGACCACATTATTAACAGGGGTGGCGAGGTCTACGAGCTTATCGAATTAAGAGGTACGGAAATTGTTCTAGGTCCGGTCCTTGCGGTTTGGGGAGACGTAGGACCTACCGGGATCACTCCTGAGATAGACATCAAGGTTTCTGCTCTTAGTGCCGGGCAACTTCCTACCATAAGTAAGAGCGGTACGGCTGAAAAGCCTTCGTTTACGTTAGGAATCCCGAAGGGCGATAAAGGTGAAAAGGGTGAAAAGGGTGACAAGGGAGACCCCGGAGTCGCAGGTCCTGCCGGCCCTCAAGGCGAAAAGGGTGACGCAGGCACAGGTTTAGAGCTCAAGGGCAGCTATGAAAGCGCAGATGCTTTAAAAGAAGCCTTGCCAACGGGTGATAAAGGCGCCTACCTCATCGGTTCTGAAGCCTACGTTTGGGACGATACGCAGTGGGTGTCCGTGGGAGAAATCAAAGGCCCTAAAGGCGACAAAGGCGATACCGGTGAGGCCGGCCCGCAGGGAGAGAAAGGGGAGAAGGGTGATCCCGGCGACATCAATATAAGCATTACACCCGACCCCGTGGAAACATTCGAAGCTGCACTGGCTTAATCTAAAAAAGGGGGTGGGTTACCCCTCCCTTATCAGGAGATAAAAATATGGCGGACGAACAAAAAACCTTTTTCGGGCAGGTAAATGCCTTGGCAACAAGGGTTGCGCAGGAAATCAAAACCCTCAAAGAACAGAGTACGTTGGTGCCGAAAGTCGGCGATCGAGGAACTCTTGCAGGACATAACAATGACAATTACCGCAGAATCTGATGATAGCAATTATACGGCTAGCTGTGGAATTACTGTTCCTAATAATTCTTCAGAGTGCACATGGATTAAGACTGTTTATATGACGGAAGCCGTACCTGTTACCCTTGGCGATAGCTGGGCTTGGGCCAGTGGCGAGGCGCCGACACTTACAAAAGGGCTTTTAGTTCTTTATGCATGTAGGAGCTACGGCATTGCAACATTCATTCCTGCGGAGGCTTCATAATGATTAAAAAATATCTTTACAACGATAACGTTTACCATTCCGAATATGCAGTTCGTCAGGCCATTTGGGAAGAAGACCACAAAGTTTTCGGAAAAGAACCTGAAGAAAATCGAGCTGAGTTTTGGGAAAAGCTCAACGTCACCTATTCTGAAGAGGAACAGCAGTTCACTTTGAAAGAACTTAGGGCCAAAAAACTTGGAGAGCTTGACCGAGCCTTCTACGTGTGGAGAAGCAAGCAAGCCACCCTCGTTTCCTCTTTAGGTTTTGAAGCCGACGCAGATGAACGCGCCATGATCGACGTTTCCGGCTTAGTCGCCTTGGAGGCTCCGGCTGTCTTCATGGATGCTAACAACGTTCCGCACGAACTTACCGCTGACCAGATCAAAATTCTCCACAAGGAAATCATCCAAAGCGGCAACAAGGCTTATGAAACAAAATGGGCTTTACGCAACGCTATTAGCGCTGCTGAATCTAAAGATGCTTTAGAAGCAATCGAACTGAAGTTAGAGCCGGTTAGTTTTTTGAGCGGTTCTTAATGTTTGTTGAAGGCAGTATCTATCCTTTATTTTGTATCACGCTTGTGAGCGCCCCCCGTGGAAGTTTCATTTTTAGGGGTGCGCACATCGCGGAGTAAGATAATGAAACATCCAGACGTTTTGCAGGTTTTCATTGCTTTTGACCAACTGTTTAACACTTTTTTAGGTGGCATGGCCGACGAGACATTGTCGAGTCGAGCATATCGCCATAGCAGGGATAAAAGTCGTCAGTGGCCGGAAAAACTTATTAACCTACTTTTCTTTTGGCAGACAGATCATTGCAAACAAGCCTATCAATCTGAGATAAATCGGATTCACTTACCTAAAGGAATGAGAAATGCTGAATAAAGAAGCCCTAATGATGTTTAAATCGGGGGGTATTGGAAAAGAAGAGCTAAAGAATAAAATTTAAAAAAAGTTTCCTGAATGCAACTTTGCATTCATCCCTTACAACCCGCTTGGTGCAGGAAGCGAGTTAGTACCGCTTGTTGATAACGATGACAACATTATTATCAATAATCCGGCGATCGATTTGAGATTTAGTACAAGCGATCCTTCGCTTTTCAGCGGAAGAATGCTTTCTGTAAAGACATACAACGGCCCGGCGCCTGGGTACGAGCCTGACGGGTACGAGCTCCATTTCAATTATGTCGTAGATGGAGGAGAACCGGTTTTCCCAAGTAGTTCGGGTTGGACGGCTAGTTTCAGCGGATGGGGAGTAGACGCTGGTTCGTTGTTCGTACCGTCGTCAACAGCTATTTCGCTAGATGCACTCGGAGATGGAGGCAGTGTAGATTCATTATACTATGATAGGTTTAGTTACCTTGGATATAGTGACGCAATTTTTCTAATTATTTATATCGTGGTTGCGTTTGTATGAAAATTACCCTCGTTGCGGCTACTACTTCTTACCCCGAAATAATCGAGCCTGAAGTACCTCTTTAACCAGCCGATAAGGGAGCTCAGCGCTCCCTGAAGGTTTGTTAGAAGTTATTTTCGTTTTAAAACCGCTTGTAGTTTCCTATTTAGATCAATTAGTCGAGCCAAGGGATTAGGTTCATTGGTAGGTGTTTCGTCTGTCCAATTAAAGCGTAGTCTGCCCCCCCCCCCCACAGAAAAGGATCTGATTACCAAGGGTTCGTATAGAGCAGATTCTAAGAGAGCGTAATCTTTTCCTAATAGAAAAGGCGTTTCCTGTTCATGGAGAGCATGGAAACTTCTCACGACATAGGCTATGCCTAATTTTGAAAATGCAGTTGCGCTGAGCCTTACAACGGATAACGACGACACTATGGTAAACGTAATGAGGCGATTCTTCCCCGCCAAGCCCTAACCGCTCCGCCCCTCACTTCGAGGGGATTTTCATCAGCATTTTTTCTCTTTGCCCGCGCGGTCCTCTTCGAAAATCAATGAGATTCATAGGAGAACTCAATGCCGCAACTAGCGAAAAAATACGAGCGCGTCAAAGATTTCACAAATGACGCGGCAAACGCGACTGATCACAACGCAGTCAATCAAGAACTCGACAGCGTGAGCGAAAGCATCAACGGCCTCAGAACAAATCTCGGCAGCATTCTGAACGACGACGGGACGGTAAAAGAAGGAATTCTGGGATCGAACCAAGTTTCCGCAGAACTCAAGGCGACGTTAAAGGCCGAACTCAAAGGGGCAAAAGGAGATCCTGGGCAAAAAGGGGATCCGGGAGAAAAAGGCGAGAAGGGCGATCCTGGCCCCGTCGGCCCGTCCTTTTCAGCGGACGTGCAACGCCCTATGTCATACCGAGCGCTCTACAACGATAGAGCTGCAGGGTTTTCTTTCTTAGCGACAGACCAAGGGAAACTGTATTGGAAACTGTCCGATACCGTCGGGGATTGGAGCAATGGCGTTCAATTTGGCAAAGGCGAGAAAGGAGACCCTGGGCAAAAAGGAGATCCGGGAGAAAAAGGTGATCCTGGTCAGAAAGGAGACCCTGGCGTCAAAGGCGATCCTGGGCAGAAAGGAGACCCTGGGAAGGACGGCCTGATTACATCAATCGACACAAACGTCGTACGCAAAAGCTTGGTGGGAAAAACGGCCGTGTCCGCTCGGCTGATTGTGAGCAATGGACAACTGCAAATCAAACTGGAGACTGAGTAATGGCCGAAACGAAAAATCTTGGCTCTTTAATGACGGAATTAAAGGCGCGGCTCGGATTTGTAACGCAGGGACCCGCTTCCCACAACAACGATCCGATCATGAGGAGCTTTCTGCAGGAAGCGCACGATTATATTTACGAAGAGCTGGAACACCCCCGCACTAAGCGAGTTGCCAGAATCAAGCTTGCTAAGAAATCGAAACTCTACGACTGTCATGACGACATCCTCGACGAGGACATTGAGCCGTCGACAATCTCTCGCTTCTGGATCGCTGACGGCAATGAACGCTATTCGCTTCTCTACGGCATTGATGACGGCATTCGCTCTTCTGAGGACGAACCTGAACGCCCTGTTCGCTGGGATTGGTATGACGGCCAGATAGAGCTATGGCCTGCTCCTGACTCAGATAACTACGAACTAGTGCTCGAATATCTGTCCGGAAAGCGGCGCTTTGAGCGTGACACAGACGTTCCGTCCGTGCCATCTAGGCTCGTGTTTCTCTATGCGTTAGCTCAGGCCAAGGCGCACTATCGGCATCCGGACTACCAGGCGGCAGCCACTTCCTTTGATCAATTACTCAAGGTCGAGCGTGGGAAACACGTTTTCAAAACGAATTATGGAAGCCCTTCTGTAGGACGCAAGGGCTGGTTTGTTGAACGAGGGGCTGACGGCATTGATCGGGCTCGCTTCTACGAATAGGAGTTCCCATGCCGATTATTTCATTCACCAAATTTGATCTGGGAATTGACCTAAGGAAAGGGCCGGCTGTATCTGACGCAAACCGCCTTCAGGAATTAAAAAACGGTTACGTCACGACGGGCTTGGCAATTTCCAAAAGACAAGGCCTCACCAAGGTGGCAGACCTTGAGCCGGGCACAAAAGGGCTCTTTGCTTATAACGGCAAATTAAATACGTTCTATTGCGGATCCTCTGAGATCAATCACGCCAACACGCTTTTCAAGGCTAACCGCCTCTATAACGACAACTCGGCCGTGACAGACGTGCATTTTGCCGACGCATTTAACGGATATATCTATGTGGCGGTGACTCATGCTAACGGGCAAACTAAACACCATTATTTGGACGGCACTTCAACGCTGATTACGGATCAAAACTGCCCGCATTCCAAAGCGGTCCTAAAACTGGATTCAAAAATATTTGCTGTCGGCACGCGTGGCGATACCGTCCGATTTAGTGCTACCGGCAATTGCCGAGATTGGACCTCTGCAAACGATGCCGGTTTTCTGCCGACGGGGCTGAACGCAACGGGTGAAAAAACAGCCAACGCTCTTGGGATCTATCAGAACAAATTGGTTGTACTGAGCCGCGACAACGCCCAAATCTGGAGCACTGATCCTGATCCAAACGCGATGGGAATGGCCGACCGTGTAGAGAACGTCGGAACCTCTTTCCCGAAAACTGTGGCGACAGTTTCCGGTGACCTATACTTTCTCTCGGACTACGGTTTCCGTTCCATTACAACGCTCGCATACACGGACAACCTGGCCGATGTTGACGTCGGCTCTCCGATTGACTCACTTGTTCGCTCGCGCCTTAAAGAAACCGACGCGGTTCCTCAGTCCTTCTACTTTTATGGAACGGGTCAGTACGTATGCTGCCTGGGCAAACACCTTTTTGTTTATTCGCTGTCCCGCACGTCAAAAATCTCAGCGTGGTCGCAGTACCTCTTAAATGAGCGCGTTGATTCTGTCGCTCAGCTGGGACAAGAAATGTACATTCGATGCGGAAACGAGGTTTTCCGACTGGACGAAGAGTCATACACGGACGACGGCGAGGCCTTCGAGGTATTTATAGAAATACCGTACATGGACGTGAATTTCCAGCGGTTTCCTACTCTCGACGCCAAGAAGCTCGTTAACGCCCCAAAAATGTCAGCACATCATCGAGGGATTTGCCACTTTTAGATAGCGCTTGAAGAATGGCGTCTGCCTGACGAAATTTCTTCTCACGCTCAAGCCCTCGAAGCTCAGCGGTCAGTTTGTCGAGTCTAGCCTTCGTCTTGAACAGATCCTCTTGAACCTTCTTGATCCGGTTGTCGATAGAGGTGATGGACTTATTCCTCGGCATCATAAACCTCCGTCATGTAGAGATCTTCGTCGCCGTCCTCATCCTCATCATCCGGTTCCTCGGTGAATGAGGTGTTTCCCGATCCTGCAATCATCTCGGAGATCGAGCTGGCGCGCGCCATGACGTGATTCTTCGTCAAACCAAACGCTCTTAGAATCTCCTCTTGATTCTTCGTAATTGCGTGATCAAGCTGATATCTGCCTTGATTGATGCGTACCAACTCAATCTTGTCCAACTCTTTGACGGCGGCCGGCACCGTCATGTAGTTTTTGCGTACATTGAGCTTGAGCATTTCGTCCTTAAGCAGGCAATAGATGCGTTGCCGAATGATGAGCGCGATGAATTCGACGAGCATTTTCGCCTTCACGGAACGTGCGGAATGTACGCGAGCAGTCTTTGAGCCCAGAAACGTTTTATCTGCTCGGAACAGCTTTTCGGAGGCGTCTCGGCCGTAGTAGAGCAGATACGCATCCTGAGCGCTCATGTTGTCGGACGTAACGATGCAGAAGTAGCCACACCGTTCCAGCTCTTTCTCTACAGCCTCCGTTTTTTCCAGAGCGGTCACGAGACGTCCTTCGTCGTCGTAGAGAAAATCGAAGAATCTTGTGTGCGGTTCACCAAAAGTGATCTGCTGGCCGACGGAGCGTTCGATAAGTCGTTGCATCTGCTCGATTTCATCTTCCAAACGGCAGCGTTCCTTCATCATTTTGACGGGACTGAAGAACAGATGCAGGTAGCGTTCTCTCTCGTCATCAGGGAAGAGCTTGCGTTTGACGGTGGTTCCGTGAATGTGATGCCCGGCAATGCTGCAGGCGCGGCGTGTTTCAAAGGTACTCCGGTGTTCATCGATGATGGCGCAAACAAGCGGCTTGCAACCCTTGACCATCATGACAAAACCGTAGTTCTTTTCATCCATGTAGCGGATGTTGGCTTTACAGAAATATCCGCGGTCAATGATGAAGCCGATGTTCTTGTATCCGTATCCGACAGCCTTATCGACCATGAATTTGAACTGGCTGACATCATTGATCGACCCCGGATAGAGCTCATAGAAGAGTGGGATCCGGTTGTTTTGGTCCATGGCAAGGCCGACATTAAAGATCGGCAGTCCGAGGTCAACCTTGGCCTTCCCGAACTCGACAAAATCAACATCCCCTGCCTGACAGTTCTTATTCGTGGAATCATAAGACACGTAGATGCGCGACTTATGATCACGATCCGTGTTCCAGTCATTAAGAAAACCAGCTATCTGTTCGTCCTTCACTGAGGACAGGAACTTGGACACTGTCGAATCGCTGTAAATGCGCATGCCCGGAGAGAACAGCGGATGGCGATAGGCATAGTCAGGATAGTACTGACCTTGATTCCGGCCTTCGACGACCGTGTAGGAAGCCAAATCCAGTACGAGGCCGGCACGATCGCCGAAGTGCTTGACCAGGAGTTCGTCGAGCCGGTAGTGATTGACGACTTCCTCAATCGCTATGAACGTGCCGGCCATAAGCGTGCAGCTACGTTCAGCTTCCGGACGAAGTTCAGGCAACGGCGTTTCCGGGAAGTATTCGAAGAACTTCTCGTTGGGGAACATCATTCCTTCTTCATCCGAGACCTTGCCGATCATTGCACGCACAGGGACGGTGTGCTTCTTTGCCGGGTCATATTGACGACTGATGACGTAGAGAATGTACGTACCGCTTTTGGTCTTTTGACGACTGATTTTGCCGGCAGCAACCGGAACTGGGACGGTGTACTTGAAGAACATTTGCGGGCTTCTTTCGAGAGTATCGTAATACTCTCGATTATAAAGAAAAAGCGCACGAAGCGCAAGTCATTTTTGTGGTTATTTCAGGCAACCGTTGCCGTTTTTAAGCTACCTCTGGGTAGGGAGTAGAAAAACGCTGGAAGTTGACGTCTATGAAAAGTACCTTTTTCGTTTTTTAGAAGAGCCGACATTTCCTGAGCTCTTCAAAGCAATTGAAGAAGATAGAAGAGAAGACGCCAGAAGAGCAGCTCATTCTTTGAAAGGAATTACTGCAACGCTGGGTTTTACCAGCCTGCATACACCGTTAAAAGCCCAAGAGTTTGAGTTTAAAAACGGGCGCTGGGAAGAAGGCAATCAGTATACGGATGAATTAAAGAAAGAATACGCCCGCATCATTGAAGTTCTCCAAGCGGCAAAGACTTTGGCAAATTGAACAAAATGTTTGCGCATTCCCCCGACGTCAGTCGGCGGGTCGAGCAGACTAAAGAGCCGGAGTAGTTCTTTATAATCACTCTTATGATCACCGGGAGGAAATATAGAGTTAAGGCACTCGGTAAAGAATCGAGAGAAATGTTCTTTACATGGTCCGCCGCGCAAATGCTCATTTACAACGCTCTGGTTCAAGAGCGAATGTACTTTCTTGGCTTTTTTCGGAAATTCGGCGGAAAGCTTCCTCCTATAGATCAGAAATATTCTCACCTTATCAATCGGGAAGACGGGGCATATGCCTGGATGCACAAAGTTCCGAGCCAGATCTTCCGGAACGGGGCAGTTTTGCATAAGAAAGCGTGGAGCAATTACTTTGCCGGTATTACTCGACAGCCAATCCCGAAAAGGGTTAAAGGGGCAGACCGTTCACTTTGGCTCACGCAGGAATTGTTTTCCATTAAACAAGTGTCCAAAAATTGGTATGAGCTATCTGTGGGGACCAAAACGATTTCCGGAGGCAGGTTCCTTTTCAAGGCACATCGGCCTTTCACTGAACCAGTATCGGTTCACCTGAAAAGCTCCGGGACCGAAATCTTTATTTCGTTCTCCTGTGAGGAAGAGTTCCAACAGTATCCGGAAACTA
>OGIC01000877.1_pt1 | contig 12659 bp, 9 predicted proteins | sample 1571681 | NCBI WGS metagenome assembly OGIC01 (sample SAMEA2582046, study PRJEB24529) | metagenome | biome: Human gut stool | place: China | collected 2011
AAGGCTGGGAGCGCGTAACCAGCCCCGAAACCGGGGCTGAAGATTTCTCCGAAATGACGGATGCGGAAGCCCAGCAACTGGGCTTTCCCTTCTGACGACACCGGTTACACGTCTGGTTACAGATTCGGTTACACCTCAGTTACAGCGCAAAAGCCGCATGATTGCTGCGTTTTCCGCTTTCTGTAACCATGTAACCTTAAAAAGATAAGAAAAAGTATAAAGTCCACCGAATGTCCTGCGTACAGAAAAAGAGAGTTTTCCTGCCCGGTTACAGGCGTTCGGTTACAAGGAATTGGAGGTCTGCCTATGAAAGACGTCCCTATTTGGGAAAAGAGCAATCTGACGCTGGAAGAAGCTGCGGCTTACTCCGGCATTGGCATCAACAAGCTGCGTGAAATCACGAATGAAGATAAATGCAAATTCGTCCTCTGGGTGGGAAACAAGCGTCTGATCAAACGTCGCCTGTTCGATTGCTTTGTCGAGCAAGCATATTCTATTTGAGAGGTTGCCAAAGGCTGCAAATGTGAAACCGTCCTTTTCTCATTCGCTGCGGGTGGAAATCGCATGGTTGATGTGTTATACTGACACTGACCTTATAGATGCGCTTTTCACAGAAAGGAGCTTCTAAATGCCTGAAAAGCGCAAGGATAGCAAGGGCCGTGTTTTGAAGGATGGCGAAAGCCAGAGAGCAAATGGCACCTACGACTATCGTTATACCGATATCCACAAGAAACGGCGTTGTATTTACGCTAAATCCCTGACAGAGCTGCGGAAAAAAGAGGAAGAACTGTGGCGCGATCTGGCAGACGGCATCGACTACGCCGCCGGAGAAATGACGGTGGCTGATCTGGTTGACCGTTATATGAATCTGAAACGTGGGTTGAAACCCAATTCACTTCGGTCGTACAACACAGCGGTCAAACGGATTCATGCTGACCCTTTCGGGCAAAAAGCCATCAAAACGGTAAAATTGTCCGATGCGAAAGGCTGGTTCGTGTTTCTGCATGACAGCGGTTTCAAGCAAAACACCATTGGAATCCTGCAAAGCGTTGTCAGACCGGCGTTTGAGATGGCGGTGGAGGATGACATCATCCGCAAGAATCCATTCAAGTTCAAGCTGTCGGATGTTGTGCCGAAGGACGCTTATGTGCGCGATGCCCTGACCAGAGAGCAGCAGGAGAAATATCTGCAATTCGTTCAGGACTACGGCGGCAACTATTATGATGATATCGTCATTCTTTTGGGAACCGGCTTGCGGGTGAGCGAGTTGTACGGTCTAACACGAGCAGATATCGACTTTGAGCGGCATTGTATCCATGTGCGGCGGCAACTTTGCCGGACGGCTGAAAAGCCCTACTTTGTCACACCGCCGAAAACCAAAAGCGGCATCCGCAATGTTCCCATGACGGATACCGTTTGTGCAGCGCTGTTGCGTGTAGTAAGAACCAGAGCGTCCACAAAGGTAGAAGCGCTGGTGGATGGCTGCAGCGGATTTCTCTTTCTGGACAAGTCCGGAATGCCGAAGGTGGCAATGCACTTGGAAAACTATATGCGTGGCGTGCAGGGCAAGTTTGAAACTGCATACGGCAAACCTGTACCGAAAATCACGCCCCATGTGCTGCGACACACCTTCTGCACCAATGTTCAGCAGGCCGGGCTGGATGTAAAAAGCCTGCAATACCTGATGGGGCACTCCAATGCCAGTGTGACGCTGGATGTCTACACGCACAGCAGCTTTGAATCGGTTGAAAGAGCCTTTGAACAGATCGCCGGCAACCTGTGATTTCCGACGTGTGAAGCGGAATAGCTTACGCCAAAACTTACGCCAATCACCCGGTAAGTGGCGTAGATTTGCGTAGAAAAGCGTGGATCGTGCAAAAACGGAGAATCTGGAAAAATCGGCTTGTGGCCTTGATAATTCTACAAAAGTCTACGTTTCCCGATATTCGTGATTCGGCTCCAAAAGTGTGGTTTGGAAGGGCGGCATGTACTAAGCCGCAGCCTTTCCCAAAACGCGCATACTGTTTCAGTATCTGAGGCAGAGCTTCTTCGGAGGCTCTGCCTCTTTTGTGTACCGTCCCTCTTTTCTGCCCATACTACCGGGCAGGGAAGGGGGGCTTTTTATGTCGGGCCGGAGAGTGCTTGCGCTGTACGGGGCGCTGCTGCTGGGGTTTGCGGCGGTGGTCTGCAGGTTGTACTGGCTCTGCTCGAACACGGAGTACGCCGTGCGGGCGGCGGCGCAGAGCGAAGCGGTCCTCCGCCTGCCTGCGGTGCGGGGAAACTTTTACGACTGCGGCGGCCTGCCGCTGACGGGGCTTTCCCAGAGTTGGCTGGCCCTCTGCTTCCCGGGTGAGGGCAGCTACGCGCGGCTCTACCCCTATGCGGACGCCGACGGGCAGGCCAGGCTTTACCGGGAGCGGAATACTTCCCGACCCTTTCTGCTGGACGTGGTGCAGGATGTAAGCGGACTGGGCGTGCGGTGCTATGCCGTTCCCCGGCGGTACGCCGCTGCCCCGCTGGCAGAACAGCTCATCGGCTACCTGGACAGCGAGGGCCACGGCGCAGCGGGCCTTGAGGCTGCGCTGGACGATGTTCTTTACACCGGCGAGCGGGATACACTGCACTGTGCGGTCACAGCGCAGGGACGGCTGCAGCGGGGCAGCGAGCCGATTTTAGAAAAAGCAGACTCTGCCCCGCAGGGTGTGCGGCTGACCCTCTCCCGCAGCATCCAGAGGGCCGCAGAAGGGGTGGCGGCGGAGAGCATGGCCACCGGGTGCGTCCTTATTACAGATGTAAGCAGCGGCAAGGTGCGGGCCTGTGTGAGCCTGCCGGGTTTTGATGCGGCCAATGTGGGCGAGAGTCTGACTGCCCCGGACAGCCCGCTTCTGAACCGTGCTTTTTCGGCCTATGCGGTGGGCTCGGTGTTCAAACCGGTGCTGGCCGCAGCGGCGCTGGAAGCCGGAGAAGGGGACTTCATCCGGGAGTGTCCCGGCTACGACGCCCTGAACGGTCAGGTCTACCGCTGTGCCGGAAGCGTACCTCACGGCCTCGTGGGGCTGGACGGTGCTCTGGAAAAGAGCTGCAACGGCTACTTTATCGAGCTGGGGCGGGAATTGGGGCCGGAACGTGTCCGGAAGATGGCGGCAGCGCTGGGCTTCGGGAAGGGACAGGACATTGCAGACGGCCTCCGGTCAGCTTCTGGCGTTCTGCCCGAAGCAGAGACACTCGAAAACGAGGGGCAGTTTGCCAACTTCTGCTTCGGACAGGGGGAGCTTCTGGCGACGCCCTTACAGGTGGCCGGGATGATGAACACCATTGCGGCGGGAGGCGTCTACCACACCCCGCTTTTCGTGGAGTGTACCGTGGACGAGACGACGGGCGAAGAGCTCACGCCGCTGGCACATAGCTCGTCCCGGCGGGTGTTCGCGGAGCAGACGGCGGAAAAGCTGCAAGAGCTGCTGTCGGGCGTCGTGGCAGAGGGAACGGGCCAGCAGGCCGCCCCCTCCGAGGGGACTGCCGCCGGAAAGACCGGCACCGCCCAGACCGGCCAGTTCCGGGATGGCGAAGAGTTGAAAAACTACTGGTTCGCCGGTTTTTACCCGGCAGAAAAGCCCCGCTGGACCATCGTGGTGATGCAGGACGCCCAGACAGAGCCGGAAGTGTCCAGCGCAGCCATCTTTGCCCGCCTGTGCGACGCACTGAGCGCCGGGGAGTGAATGGTTTTGCTTTTCTGCTTGCTTTTTTGGCTGAGGTATGTTACTATATACTTGTATTTGTATGTTTGTTATCCAAATTTAACAATAAAAGGAGCGTTTTCATCCATGGCAGTCATTGAAATCGTCGGCGGCGTCATTCTGCTCGTCGTCTCGGTGGTCATCTTTGCCCTCACCCTGATGCAGCACACCCACGGTCAGGGCCTGGCTGGTGCCATCAACGGCAGCGCTTACGGCGCAAACAACGCCCGTCTGACCCCTGCGGACCAGATGCTGGCAAAGGTGACCCGCATCGCCGGTATCATCTTCTTTGTGGTGGCCATCCTGGCCTGCGTGTTCGCAAGCCGTCTGGCCTGAGTATGCGCCCGCAGCCCCGTGATGAAAGCGGGGCTGTTTTTGTGTCTATATGTTGTTATAAAAGAGATAAGAGGGAAGAAGCCGCGCCCCGGTGGAGGGCGGGCTATGGTAGTTAAGGAGAAAGAAAATTTATGTCAATGCGCGATAAAATCGAACATGCCATCCAGAACCAGCCCTGCACCGTCAAAGAGCTGAAGCAGAAGTTCGGCGGTGAGCGCGGCGCAGACCGCAAGGTGATGGAAGCTCTGGACGAACTGGTGCGAGAGGCTGTCGTCTGCCAGCGTCAGGGCGTGTTCTTTACCGTCCGCTCCGGCCGTGCCGACAAGGCTCTGCTGTGCAAGGTGGTCAAGCTGGGCAAGAACTTTGCCTTCGTCATGCTGGAGGACGGCACCAGCGACATCTTCATCCCCGGCCGCTTCACCAAGGGCGCAATGCCCGGCGACGACGTGCTGGTGGAGAAATTCGAGCATCCCCGTGTGGAGGGCAGCGACGAGGGTGCTATCCTCGCCATCCTGACCGAGAAAAACGACCTGGTCGGCACTGTGCGCCGGGTCGAGGGCCGTCTGCGCTTCGTGCCGGACGACTGCCCGGCCATCACCATGCCTCTGGCCCGCGACTGCGAGGGCGGCGCAAAGGACGGCGACAAGGTAGCCGTCGAGATCCTGAACCGCGGCAACCGTCAGGAAGACCACCGCGTGGGCGTCGCCATGCGCTTCGGCAGCTCCGACGAGGCCAAGCGCTGCGCCAAGGCTCTGCTTTACGCAAAGGACATCCGCACCCGCTTCCCGGATAAAGTCCGGGATGAGGCCAAGAAGTTCGAGGGCGCAGAGGTCTCTGAGAAGGACTGCGAGGGCCGCATGGACCTGCGCGCCCTGCCCATCTTCACCATCGACAGCGCCGAGACCAAGGACATCGACGATGCCATCAGCCTGACCCGCACCTCTGACGGCGGCTTTGAGCTGGGCGTCCACATCGCAGACGTCTCCAACTACGTCAAGCCCGGCACTGAGCTGGACAACGAGGCGTTCAGCCGCGCAACCAGCGTCTATTATGCAGATCAGGTCGTTCCGATGCTGCCCAAGGCCCTGTCCAACGGCATCTGCAGCCTGAACGAGAACGAGCTGCGTCTGGCTTTCTCCTGCCTGATGCGTCTGGACAAGGACGGTGGTCTGACGGATTACCGCTTCGTCAAGTCCATCATCCGCAGCCGCGTCAAGGGTGTCTACTCCGAGATCAACGCCCTGCTGGCCGGTACTGCCGACGCCGAGATCAAGGCAAAGTATGCCGACGTCATCGACCAGCTGCCCGCTATGAAGGAGCTGTACGGCCACCGCGCCCGTCTGCGCAAGGAACGCGGCTGCATGGACATCGAGAGCGGCGAAGTCAAGCTCATCCTCGACGAGAATGGCCGTTGTATCGACGTCAAGAAGCGCACTTCCGGCGAGAGCGAGAGCATGATCGAGGAGTTCATGCTGTTGGCCAACCAGTGCGCTGCCCACTTTGCCCGCGTCAAGCAGATCCCCTTCGTCTACCGCGTCCATGAAGAGCCTAACGCCGAGAAGCTGGAGCGTCTGCACGCTCTGCTGCAGGCCTGCGGCATCAATGACCACTTCGCCAAGGACGTTCCCACTCCCAAGGAGCTGAGCGCCATCCTCGAGGGTGTGCGCGGCACCCCCTATGAGCAGATCATCAACACCGGTATGCTCCGCTGCATGTCCAAGGCTCTCTACGAAGAGAAGCCCAAGGGCCACTACGGTCTGGTGCTGAAGGATTACGCCCACTTCACCAGCCCTATCCGCCGTTACCCCGACCTGGCCATCCATCGCATCATGACCGATATGCTCAAGGGGACGGAGAAGGAGACCATGATCCTCCGCTACACCGATTTCGCAGAGCGCGCCTCCAAGCAGTCCAGCGAGCGTGAGGTCATCGCCATGCAGATCGAGCGGAAGGCCGAGGACTGCTATAAGGCCGAGTATGCCCGCCGCCATCTGGGCGAGTGCTACGAGGGTACGATCTCCGGCGTGACCCAGCGCGGCCTCTTCATCGAGCTGGACAACGGCGTGGAGGGCTTCGTGCCTGCCTCCAGCCTGACTCCCTCCGGCACCAGCCTGACCGAGGGCGTCCGCCTGACCGACCCCGCTTCCGGCAAGACCTGGAGCCTCGGCGACAAGATGATGATCACCATCGTCCGCGCCGACGTCAATCTGGGCAAGATCGACTTTGAAGTGGCTCCCGCCGCCAAAGCCTGAGGAGGGGAGAGTATGAGCATCCGTCATGCACTGCCCGCTGACGTGGACACACTGGCTGACATCGAAGCTGCGTCCTACCCGCCCGCAGAGGGGGCGTCCCGGCAGAGCATCGCCGGGCGTGTGGCCGTCTACCCGGACTGTTTCTGGCTGCTGGACGAGGGCGGCGAGGTGAAAGCTTTCGTCAACGGCTTCGTCACCGATATGCCCGACCTCACCGATGAGATGTACGATGACCCCTATCTTCACACGCCGAAGGGTGCGTGGCAGATGATATTCAGCGTCGTCACCGCCCCGGCCCATCGGCACGAAGGCTGTGCTTCCCGTGTTCTGCGTCAGGTTTGCGCCGACGCGAAAGCCGCCGGGCGCAAGGGCATCGTGCTTACCTGCAAGGAACGGCTCATCGGCTTTTATGCGCAGTTCGGCTTCGTGGATGAGGGCGTTTCCGTCTCCACCCACGGCGATGTGGTCTGGCATCAGATGCGGCTGACATTCTGAGTCATCATAAAACTTTTTATCCGTCTCCGGTACGCCGGGGGCGGATTTTTTATGCAAACCTGCCCATTTGCAAAAAATTGCGGCAGTCGGGCGGTTTTGTTTGTTGTAGGGAGGGAAGCGGCGGGGTATACTGATGCCAGAATCAAACAAACCGGGGCCGAACGTGCTGCCGGTACAGAACAAAATGGAGGTCACGTCTATGTATTATTCCAGCGGCAATTACGAAGCCTTTGCGAGGCCCCGCAAGCCCGAAGGCGTGGATCGCAAATCGGCTTATATCATCGGCAGCGGCCTGGCGGCCCTGACGGCAGCCTGCTATCTGGTGCGGGATGGCCAGATGAAGGGGGAGAGGGTACACGTTTTTGAAAAAGATCCCCTGCCCGGCGGTGCCTGCGACGGCTACAAGTACGACGTCGGCTATGTGATGCGGGGCGGCCGTGAGATGGACAACCACTTCGAGGTCATGTGGGATCTGCTCCGCTCCATCCCTTCGCTGGAAACGGAGGGAGCCAGTGTGCTGGATGAGTATTACTGGCTGAACAAGGCCGACCCCAACTATTCCCTCTGCCGCGCTACCGTGAACCGGGGCGAGGACGCCCACACCGACGGCAAGTTCGGCCTGTCGGATAAGGGGGCGATGGAAATCATGAAGCTGTTCTTCACCCCCGACGAGCAGCTTGAGGACAAAAAGATCACCGACTTTTTTGACGATGAGGTGCTCAACTCCAACTTCTGGCTCTACTGGCGGACGATGTTCGCTTTCGAGAACTGGCACAGCGCCCTGGAGATGAAGCTCTACCTCAAGCGGTATATCCACCACATCGGCGGTCTGCCCGACTTCACGGCCCTCCGCTTCACCCGGTATAACCAGTACGAGTCCATCATCCTGCCCATGGTCACCTACCTGAAAGACCACGGCGTCCAGTTCTACTACGACACAAAGGTCGTGGACGTCCAGTTCAGCCTCGAGCCGGGCAAAAAGCAGGCGGCGGGCATCACGGTAGACCACAAGGGCGCGGTGGAGACCATCGACCTCACCGAGGACGACCTGCTCTTTATCACCAACGGCGGCTGCGTGGAGAGCTGCACCGTCGGCGCACAGAACAAGGCCCCGGGCTTCGACCCCACCATCAAGCCGGGCAACGGCTGGGACCTCTGGAAGCGCATCGCCGCGCTGGACGACTCCTTCGGCCACCCGGAAAAGTTCTGCAGCCAGCCGGAGCTGACCAACTGGGAAAGCGCCACCATCACGACGCTGGATGAGAAAATCCCCCAGTATATCCAGAAGATCTGCAAGCGCGACCCCTTCAGCGGCCGCACCGTCACCGGCGGCATCGTCACAGTGAAGGACTCTAAGTGGCTCATGAGCTGGACCCTGAACCGGCAGCAGCAGTTCCGCGCACAGCCCAAAGACCAGCTCTGCGTCTGGGTGTACGGTCTGTTCAGCGATAAGCCCGGCGATTACGTCAAAAAGCCCATGCGGGACTGCACCGGCCGGGAGATCTGCATGGAGTGGCTCTACCATCTGGGCGTGCCGGTGGAGGACATCGCAGAGCTTGCCGAGCACAGCGCCAACACCGTGCCGGTCATGATGCCCTATATCGACGCTTTCTTCATGCCCCGCGCGAAGGGCGACCGCCCCGACATTGTGCCGAAGGATGCGGTGAACTTTGCCTTCCTCGGTCAGTTCGCCGAGACCGGCCGGGACACCATCTTCACCACCGAATACTCCATGCGCACCGGCATGGAGGCCGTGTACCGGCTGCTGAACATTGACCGCGGTGTGCCGGAGGTCTGGGGCAGCACCTATGACGTCCGGGCGCTGGTGGATGCCTCGGTGAAGCTGCGGGACGGCCGGAAGCTCACGGACATGGAGCTGCCCCTTATGGGCCGCATCGCCCTGAAGGAGGCGCTGAAGAAGATCGAAGGCACCGACCTCGAGAAGTTCCTGCGCCAGTATAACGCTATCTGATAAGACGATATTTACGACGGAACAATACCGTCCAAAACAAAAGGCCGGGTGCTGTATGCCTGAGGCAGGAAACAGCACCCGGCTTTTTGTGCTGATTTGCGCGAGATTTCATAAAAAGTCGTACTCATAAAGAAAACTATTATGCAGAATGACCATCTTTGTGCTTGCTCTTTCGGCGGTTCTGTGGTAAGCTTAAAACAAAGAATGCGGCACAGCGGAAGAGAGACTGTGCCGTAAAAATTGGTCTGGAACATAAAGGAGGTCCTTTTTGTGAAACACTTTATTTCTCGCCGCAATTTCCTGAAGGCTGCCGGTGTCACCGCCGCTGCCTCCGCCATGGCTGCTGCCGTTCCTCAGGCTTCGGCCGGTTTCCTGACGGGCAAGGATGCCGCTGTCACCATCCTGTACACCAACGATGTCCACACCTACATCGACAACAAGTCTCCCAAACTGACCTATGCCGCTATCGCTGCCATGAAGCAGGGCTATGTGGATGAGGGCAAGCCCGTCCTGCTGGTGGACGCAGGCGACCACATTCAGGGTACTGCCTACGGCTCCATGGACGACGGCGCTACCATCATCGAGCTGATGAACGAGGCTGGTTACGACATCGCTACTCTGGGCAACCACGAGTTCGACTACGGCATGGCCCGCGCGAAGGCCATCATCAAGGAAGCGGACTTCCCCTATGTCTCCTGCAACTGGGTGGACCTGCGCACCGGCCTGCGCGTCCTGCCCGCTGTCAAGCTGTTCCCCGCAGGCGGCAAGTGGATCGCATTCGTGGGCATCACGACCCCCGAGTCCTTCACAAAGTCCACTCCTGCTTACTTCATGAACGCCAAGCAGACCAAGTACATCTACGACATCCTGGGCGGTGACGACGGAAGGAAACTGTACGACGCCGTGCAGAAGGCCATCGACAAGGCCAAGACCCTGGGCGCAGACATCATCATCGGTCTGGGCCATCTGGGCGTTGACCCGTCCTCCTCTCCCTGGACCAGTGAGGAAGTCATTGCCAACACCACCGGCTTTGACGCCTTCATCGACGGCCACTCTCACACCGTCATGGAGAACAAACAGGTCTACGATGCAGCTGGCAAGGCTGTCACCCTGACCCAGACCGGCTCTTATCTGGCAAACGTCGGTAAGATGACCATCGCCGAGGACGGCGCGATCACCACCGAGCTCGTCTCCACCGCTGATGTCTCCGACGCCGCTGTGGCCGCTACCGCAGAAGCCTGGATCAACGATGTGGACGCTATGCTGGGCGAGCAGATCGCCACCACGGACATCAAATTCTACATCAACGACCCCGCTACCAGCAAGCGCCGCATCCGTATGGGCGAGACCAACCTCGGCGACTTCGTGGCCGACGGCATCTATACTTACTTCAATGAGGTCGAGCAGCTGGACTGCGACATCGCTATGATGAACGGCGGCGGCATCCGCACCGATGTGGACGCCGGCAAGTGGACCTTCAAGACCTGCAAGCAGGTCAGCCCCTTCGGCAACGTGGCCTGCCTGATGTCTGTTACCGGCAAGCAGATCCAGGATGCTCTGGAGTTCGGCGCCCGCTTCGTCGGCCCGGAGGGCAAGGAGAACGGCGGTTTCCTGCATGTTGCCGGTGCGACCTACGAGATCCACACCGACATCCCCAACACCGTCCTCACCGACGACAAGAATGTCTGGATGGGCAGCGCCACCGGCACGCCCCGTGTCCAGAACGTGCGCATCTACAACAAGAAGACCGGCACTTACGAGCCGCTGGACCTGAACCGCACCTATGCGCTGGCCGGCATGAACTACACTCTGCGCAATCTGGGCGATGGCTTCGCCATGTTCGACGGCGCAGAGCTCATCAAGGACTATGTCTCTGAGGACTACCTCGTCATGTCCACCTACGCCATGATCTTCGACGCTGTGAATGATGTGCCTGTTCTGAGCAGTGCCAACAGCCCGCTGGCAAGCTATCCGGGCTACCTGCTGAACTACGAGAATCCGTATGGCGCAGGCCGCATTCAGGTGGTCTGAGTTTTAGCAGAAAACCGATAAGATGACGAACGCCCCCTCTTCCATTCGGAAGAGGGGGCGTTTTGGTGAAAACCTCTCCGTCACGCCTGCGGCGTGCCACCTCCCCTACCGAGGGGAGGCTTTGGCATACCGCAAAGCTTTCCCTCTTCGCCAGAGGCTCCCCTACAAGGGGAGCTGTCTGCGAAGCAGACTGAGAGGTTGGACAGAGGACGACCTTGCCTTGAGGGAAGAGAGGGAAAGCTTCCGGATGAAGCTCAACCCTTCGCAAACAGCCCCTTCAGCGCCAGCGGCGTCACGATAGAGGACACGACGATGAGCAGGATGACGGCGGTGAAGTAGACGGAGTCCACCACACCGGCCCCGAGGCCCTTCTGGGCCACGATGAGGGCCACCTCGCCGCGGGTCATCATGCCGACGCCCACCTTGAGGGAGTCCGACCAGCTGAACCGGCAGAGCTTAGCAGCCAGACCGCAGCCGATGATCTTGGTGAGCAGGGCCACCACCACGAAGCAGGCACTGAAAAGCAGGATGGTGGGCGTCAGGCCGCTGATGTCGGTCTTGAGGCCGATGCTGGCGAAGAAGACGGGGGAGAAGAGGGTATAGCTGCTGATGTCCACCCGGCGCTCGATGTAGGATGCATCCTCAAGGGAGCAGAGCACGATGCCCGCGATGTAAGCGCCCGTGATGTCGGCGATGCCGAAATACTGCTCGGCGATGTAGGCCATCGCAAAGCAGAAGGCGAGGCTGACGATGGTGATGCGCTGGGTGTGGGGGTTGCGATGGTCCAGCCAGAGCATGGCTTTGTGGATGATGAGGCCGATGACGATGGCGGCCGCGAAGAAGAGGATGGTGTCCATCAGCACCTCCACGAGGCTGGTGTCTGCGCCGCCGCTGGCACCCAGCACACAGGTGAGCACCACGATGCCGATGACATCATCAATGACGGCTGCGCTGACGATGGTGGTGCCGAGGAAACTCTTGAGCTTGCCCAGCTCCTGCAGGGTGGCGACAGTGATGGAGACGCTGGTGGCCGTCATGATGGTGCCGATGAAGAGCGCCCGATAAAACTCCGGGCTGCCCAGCGCCGAGAAGCCGTAGAACAGGCTGTAGAGCAGGGTGCCGCCCGCCAGAGGAACGGCTACGCCCACGCAGGCGATGAGGGTGGCGATGGGACCGGCCCGCATCAGCTCCTGCAGGTTGGTGCCGAGGCCGGTGGTGAACATCAGCAGCACGACGCCGATCTCGGCGAAGATGGCGATGGAGTCGCTGGGCTGCACGAGACCTAGCAGACAGGGACCGATGACAAGACCTGCGATGATCTCACCCACCACCTGCGGCGCCCGGCATTTGCGGGCGAGCAGCGCGAAGAACTTGGCGCTGATGAGGATGAGGGCGAGATTCCGAAAGATGGAATACATAGGCGATCCTTCCTTTGACGTTAGTAGTCGTTTCGCTCCCCCGTAAGCCCTGCCATGCGCCGCGCACAAAGACAGAAGGGGAGAAGAACATCTTTTATTATAGTCCTCCTTTCGCTGGAATGCAAAGGAAAATCAGCTTGGAAATGGCTAAGGATGCCATATAAAAGAGATATGACGGATATACTGGAAAAACATAAAAAGAATGATGAGGGGGATTTTGCTGTCATGCGCTCAAAAATACGAAAAAAATCCTGAGGGAGGGCTTGACATTTTTTGCGGGGCTTGCTATAATGAGTTGCTGTCTGAACAGACACGCCGCACAGTCCGCGCGACGCCGCGCCGGCTGTGTACCCTTGGCCTCATATTCTTGAGGCCCTTAAGTCCAAAAGGAGGTGCTACAAAATGGCAAAGTACGAAACCA
>OGIC01000906.1_pt1 | contig 12306 bp, 7 predicted proteins | sample 1571681 | NCBI WGS metagenome assembly OGIC01 (sample SAMEA2582046, study PRJEB24529) | metagenome | biome: Human gut stool | place: China | collected 2011
AATACTTGTTTGCTGCGCGAAAATTATCCTTCTGACCAGAACAACAAAGCAACTTATCTGGCGTCAGAAGAACAAGCAAAAAGACATAATGAATATTCTTATCTTTGGCCATATTCGGGTACATTCTCTGCAGTAAACGCACTGTTGGAGAGCACTGGAAACAAAAAATACAAGAAACTTCTGGAAAATAAAGTACTACCCGGATTGGAAGAATACTTCGACACACGAAGAGAACCATTCGCTTACTCATCCTATATCAGTAATCAACCTCTCTCTGATCGCTTTTATGATGACAACGTTTGGTTAGGCATTGATTTTACCGATTCTTATCGTATGACTAAAAAACAAGCCTATCTGGAAAAAGCCGAACTGATATGGGAGTTCATTCTTAGCGGTAAAGACGAAGTGCTCGGAGGAGGGATCTACTGGTGTGAGCAGAAAAAAGAGTCCAAAAACACTTGTTCAAATGCACCGGGAGCCGTTTTTGCTCTCAAACTATTTCAGGCAACTCAAGACAGCACCTATTTGAAACAAGGGAAAGAGTTATACGAATGGACTAAAAAGAATTTAGAAGATCCAACAGATCAGTTATACTTTGACAACATTGCACTCAACAAGAAAATCGGGCGTGCCAAATTCGCCTATAATAGCGGCCAAATGATGCAAGCAGCCGCCCTACTCTACCAAATTACAAAACAGAAAAACTATCTGGAAGATGCTCAAAATATAGCCGAAGCATGTCACAAGCACTTTTTCACTCATTTCACCTCGCCAAACGGACAAACATTTCAATTACTGAAAAAAGGAAACATCTGGTTCACAGCAGTCATGCTAAGAGGATTTATAGAGCTTTATCACACAGATCACAATAAGACCTATCTAGCCGACTTCCAAAAAAGCCTTGATTATGCATGGCAATATGCCAGGGATAAACGGGGACTCTTCCAAACAGATTGGAGCGGAACAGATAAAAATGAGAAAAAATGGCTTTTGACACAAGCAGCTTTTGTAGAAATGTACGGCAGATTAGCCGGAATCAATTTATAATAACCACTTTTAATAATCCTCTCAAAAACACTGTAAAGATGAAGAAAAGAAACATCGGAATATGCATTATTACAACCACCCTATTAATGGGAAGTCATGCGAATGCTACTGAACTTATTCTTGCTAAAGATCATACCAATGTAGTCAATCAGGCAGCTGAAGTGGCCGCTTATAAAAGTAACCGTCCACCTGTAAACAAGCGTCTTTTTACATCAAAAGCTGTGGAAGCAGAAATTATCAGAGTAAAAAAGTTGCTTACTAACCAAAAGCTAGCATGGATGTTCGAGAATTGTTTTCCCAATACCCTTGAAACAACGGTTCATTATCGCACAACAGACGGCAAGCCTGATACTTTTGTTTATACAGGCGATATTCATGCCATGTGGCTACGTGACTCGGGAGCACAGGTTTGGCCTTATGTACAGCTGGCCAATAAAGACCCGGAATTAAAGAAAATGCTTGAAGGAGTGATCCGCAGACAATTTAAATGTATCAATATTGATCCATACGCTAATGCTTTTAATGACGGAGCTGTCGGAGGGGAATGGATGTCCGACCTGACCGACATGAAACCTGAATTACATGAAAGAAAATGGGAAATAGATTCTCTATGTTATCCACTACGTCTGGCCTACCAATATTGGAAGGAAACCGGTGATGCCAGTATTTTTGATAGTGAATGGATACAAGCCATCACCAATATCCTGACTACTTTTAAGGAGCAACAACGCAAAGAAGGAGTGGGACCTTATAAATTTCAACGCAAAACAGAACGTGCACTCGATACATTGAACAATAATGGCCTAGGTGCTCCGGTAAATCCTGTCGGACTTATTGTTTCAGCTTTCCGCCCATCTGACGATGCTACAACCCTGCAATTTCTCGTGCCGTCTAACTTCTTCGCTGTTTCTTCGCTAAAGAAAGCTGCCGAAATTCTAAATGCTGTAAATCAAAATGCAGAACTGGCAAAACAATGCACAGATCTGGCAAAAGAAGTAGAAGCTGCACTAAAAAAATATGCGACTTATAATCACCCTAAATATGGTACAATTTATGCCTTTGAGGTAGATGGCTTCGGAAATCATTTCTTAATGGATGACGCTAATGTACCAAGCTTGCTGGCAATGCCTTATCTTGGTGATGTAGAAATCAACGATCCTATCTATCAAAACACACGCCGTTTTGTATGGAGCAAGGATAACCCTTATTTCTTCAAAGGAAAGGCAGGAGAAGGTATTGGCGGGCCTCACATCGGTTATGATATGGTATGGCCGATGAGCATCATGATGAAAGCATTTACCAGTCAGGACGATCAGGAGATCAAAGATTGTGTAAAAATGCTGCTCAATACGGATGCAGGGACAGGCTTTATGCATGAATCTTTCCACAAAGATGACCCCAATAACTTCACCCGTGCTTGGTTTGCATGGCAAAATACCTTATTTGGCGAACTTATTCTAAAGTTAATCAATGAAGGAAAAACGGATTTATTAAACAGTATCCAATAAAGCTGATTCAAGCAACTTCTCATTCAGGGCGCTCTTCCACCGGAAGATGCGCCCTTTTTTAACACGTAAATTACTATTAACTTTGGCTAATTATCGCAAAGGAATTATCACATCTTCGGGTAATTCTTATCTTTGCAGTATACGATTCAAGACAAAGAAACTATGTATAAAAACCTGTTAAGCTGGCTTACTGTTTTATTAGTGCTCCCGTCGTGCTCCGGCACATCACCTGCTATATCTGTGGTGTGTGAGGAAAATAATATAGGAAACTGTATTATCAAATGGGAAACAACACCGATATTAAAAGGACAGGTAAAAGTATACACCTCTACTTCTCCGGAAATAATTCCGGAAGATTCTCCCATTGCAATGGCTAGCATCTCCAGTGGTAAAATGACAATCGTAACCAACGATCCGTCCCAACGTTATTACTACTTGATGGTGTTTAACAACAAATACCGCATCAAAGTAGCTACCCGCAACATCAATATCCCCGGTATACAGAACTTCCGCGACTTAGGAGGATACGAATCTGCCGACACCGGAAAATCTCTTCGTTGGGGAATGATATACCGTTCCGCACAAATAGACAGTATCCCTCCTTGTTCCCGCCAAGAGCTTAAGAATATGGGAATACGAACAATCATAGACTTACGTTCTGAAAGTGAACGCCACAACTATCCGCAACTACATGATGACAAGTTTAAAATCGTACATATCCCCATCCTCACAGGGAACATGGAAAAAATTCTGCAAGGTATTCGGGAAGAAAAAATAAAAACTGATACCATCTACCGCCTCGTAGAACGAATGAACCGGGAATTAGTTACAAACTACCAAAAGGAATTCAAAGAGCTGTTCACCGTTCTTCTCGACCGTAGCAATTATCCGGTTGTCATTCATTGTACATCCGGAAAAGGACGTACAGGAATTGTTTCCGCACTCCTACTCGCCGCTCTAGGCGTCAATGAAGATGTGATAATGGAAGATTATCGTTTGAGTAACGACTATTTCAATATCCCCAAAGCCTCTAAATACGCCTATAAATTGCCGATCAACTCTCAAGAAGCAATCACTACCATCTATTCGGCTAAAGAAGATTTCCTGAATGCCGCAAAGGAACAGATTGAAGCTGAATATGGGAGTGTACAAACCTATCTGAAAAAAGGAATCGGACTTTCTACGGAAGATTTAAAACAGTTGCGCAGCATTTTATTAACAGATAATTGATTGTTGATAAATGATAAATACGATGACGTCTACAATAATTATCCGTTATCAACCATTTATTATCAACTAAATTAACTATCTTTGCAGCCGAAATAAAAGATATACAGAGATTTAATGAAGACATTTGAAGAGCTTGGCGTTTCTCCGGAGATACGTAAAGCAATTGAAGAGATGGGATATGAGAATCCCATGCCGGTACAAGAGGAAGTGATTCCGTACCTTTTAGGAGAAAATAATGATGTAGTAGCTCTTGCACAGACAGGAACAGGTAAAACAGCCGCATTCGGTTTGCCCTTGCTCCAACAGATTGACGTAAAAAACAGAATTCCACAATCGCTTATCCTCTGCCCTACCCGCGAGCTTTGTCTCCAGATAGCAGGAGATCTGAACGACTATTCCAAATACATTGACGGACTGAAAGTACTGCCTGTATATGGTGGTTCTTCCATTGATAGCCAAATACGCAGCCTGAAACGAGGTGTACATATCATCGTTGCCACACCGGGACGTCTGCTGGACTTGATGGAGCGCAAAACCGTATCTTTATCTACCATCCACAACGTTGTAATGGATGAAGCGGACGAAATGCTTAATATGGGATTCACAGAGAGTATCAATGCCATCCTGGCTGATGTACCGCAGGAACGTAACACTCTACTGTTTTCTGCAACAATGAGCCCGGAAATCGCACGTATCTCCAAGAACTACTTACGTAACGCGAAAGAAATCACTATTGGCCGTAAGAACGAGAGTACCAACAACGTTAAACACGTTGTTTATACCGTACAGGCTAAAGATAAATATGAAGCTTTAAAACGTATCGTCGATTACTACCCACAAATATACGGTATCATTTTCTGCCGTACCCGTAAAGAGACTCAAGAAATTGCAGACAAATTGATGCAGGAAGGTTACAATGCCGATTCTTTGCATGGCGAACTTTCCCAAGCACAACGGGATGCCGTTATGCAGAAATTCCGCATCCGTAATCTGCAACTGCTCGTTGCAACTGACGTGGCTGCCCGTGGACTTGACGTAGACGATCTGACACATGTCATCAATTACGGATTGCCTGACGACACAGAAAGCTATACACATCGTAGCGGACGTACAGGGCGTGCCGGAAAAACCGGAACTTCCATTGCCATCATCAACCTCCGCGAAAAGGGAAAGATGAGAGAAATCGAACGGATTATCAGCAAAAAATTTATTGTCGGAGAAATGCCGACAGCAGCAGGTATCTGTCAGAAACAGCTGATTAAGGTAATTGATGATCTCGAAAAAGTAAAAGTGAACGAAGAAGAGATTGCCGACTTTATGCCGGAAATCTATCGCAAACTGGAATGGCTAAGCAAAGAGGACTTGATTAAACGAATGGTTTCTCACGAATTCAACCGTTTTGCAGAATATTACCGCAACCGTCCTGAAATAGAGCAACCAACCGATATGCGTGCAGAACGCGCCGGACGTGGTGATCGTAAAGAAGGAGGTTTCGAGAAAAGAAGCCGAAAAGCTGCTCCAGGCTTCAACCGCTTATTTATCAATCTGGGTAAAACGGACAGCTTCTTTCCAAGTGATCTTATCGGACTGTTGAACAGCAATACAAGAGGGCGCATTGAATTGGGACGCATTGACCTGATGCAGAACTATTCTTTCTTTGAAGTACCCGAAAAGGAAGCGACCAATGTAATTAAAGCGCTGAACAAAGCTAAATGGAACGGACGTAAGGTCGTTATTGAAATAGCCGGTGAAGAAAGCGGAAAAGGACGCGAAAGCAGTTCTAATGAGCGCAAGGGAGGTAAACGATTCGGCGGCAAAAGTGACGAGCGTACACCACGTTATGAAAATAAAGACAGAAAACCAAAAGATGCCTCGGCAAAAGGTGCTAAATCGGCTAAAAAAGATAAACCCAGTCGTGCAGAACGAGGATATTCTGATGCCCGTGGTCCAAAAAAGAAAGATGACTGGCAAGAATTTTTCAAAGACAAAGAGCCTGACTTCAGCGAGGAAGGATGGGCACGTAGAAAACCCAAAAAGTAAAAAGGAATTCATTTAAATAAAATAGAAAGGCAACTAACTACCACAGATTAGTTGCCTTTCTATTTAGTAAATATATATCTTTTATCAAAACATTTACTTCATCGAGCTATCTTCAACTCCTGAATAAGATTGTCTGCCTTACCGTATTTCTCCATAATAAAGAGCATATACCGCACATCTACTCCGATGCAACGCTGTAAGTCGGGTTCAAATACGATGTCACTGCTCATTGCTTCCCAGTTGCCATCGAAAGCCAGCCCAAGCAATTCTCCTTTGGCATTGAACATGGCACTACCGGAATTACCTCCTGTAATATCATTATTAGAAATAAAGCAAACATTCATGTCTCCCTGTGCATTGGCATATCTTCCGAAATCACCAGAAGAAAGCAAATGCAACAACTCGGGCTGGACGGCAAAGTCAATATCACCTGCATGTTCCTTCACCTTCTCAAAGATACCTTTCACGGTGGTATAATAATCGTAAGTGGCCCCATCAAAAGGAGTATACCCCCCAACCGTTCCGAAACTAAGCCGCATAGTGGAATTGGCATCCGGATAGAAATTACGATCGGCATACATACGGCGCATGGCAGCGTTGAACAAACGTTCCCCTTGCTCTATCTGCTCGGAAGCTTCGGAAATACTCTGATTCATCTCATAATACTTCACGATCAGGTCCAGACTCAAGGAAACAGCCGGGTCCTCTATCAGATTATACGTAGTATCCCGCTCCAGAAAACGTTTTAGGCCCTTAGGAGACGTTATATTGGACGTTGCATACAAAGAGTCTACATAAGCCTGAATATTCCCGTTATAGAGTGTATCTATCTTTTCATACATAGCAGGCAGATACTTCTTATCCACTTTCAACTGATACTCTTTGAGCATGGCAGCAAAAACCTCCTTATCAATGGAAAGATCAAGATTATCATACTTCTCCAATAACTTCTTCATGCGGGTAATCACCAGCTTCTCCTCGGCCTCAAAGTCGAAATTGAGAATTTCAAGAGCAAGCTGCACCAATTCGGGACCATTGATAAACGATTCACCGAAATAAGCCAACGCACGATTTGTTTCCCGACGATTACTATAACTCAACTCCAGAGAAGAGAATAAACGAATCAGTTTCTCTCTTTCTTCCGGATGAGACTGAATCCAGTCGCGAAGTGCTGCTTCAGCCGCCCGTTTCTTTTCCAACACCTTCAGATGCTTGATGGCCTTGTTTGTTCCGATGCTATTCTTCCAATAATTGGAACTTTCATCGTATTTTGAAGCATACTTGATACGAATATCCGGACGACGATCCATCTCCCGTTTCCAAACCGTTTGTTTTACTCCCCGCACATCAATCATTGCCTGGTTGATTCCATTCATCATCTCTTCGATACCATACGAAGAAAGATAACGTTCCGTACTTCCCGGATAACCAAGCGTCATGCAGAAAGAACCTTCCTTGTATCCATCCAAAGAGATGGGCGCCACATATTCAGGGTGATAAGGGACGTTGTCAGGAGAATAATCAGCCGGACCATTCTTGGTGTTTGCATAGATACGAAATACGCTGAAATCGCCCGTATGTCGCGGCCACATCCAATTGTCCGTATCCCATCCGAACTTCCCGACAGAAGAAGGAGGTGCAAAGACTAAACGAACATCGTTATAATCACGATAAACGGAAAGCCAGAATTCATTACCTGCATAATAAGCATCGACAATACCGGTCAGCGTAGAATCTTTTTCGGAAACTTCCAGACCGATTACATTCATGATCGAATCAACAGCTACACGGCGTTCTGTTTCCGTTTTAGCATGACGGGCGGCAGATAATACCCGTTTGGTTACGTCTTCCGTACGAAGCAGAAAACGGACATACAACTCCGGATTCGGCAGCTCTTCGTCAAGGCTACGTGCAAAAAAGCCATCTTTCAGATAATCATGTTCTACAGAAGAGTGTTGCTGGATACTGCTGAAACCACAATGATGATTGGTAAACACCAGACCGTCTTCGGAAACCACCACTCCCGAACAGAAACCTCCAAAGCTGACAACAGCATCTGAAAGAGAGGGTTTCTTCGGATTATATATTTTATTCACAGGCATTTGCAAACCAAGTTCTTTCATTACCCGGTCTGTCTGTTTGTTTTTGCGTAGGTTTCCCAGCAGCCACATTCCCTCATCGGCAAATACATTTGACAGACAGAGGGAAAAGACTATCAAGACGGTTAGTCTGAATTTCATATTACTATTTTTAGATTCATTATTCGGTAATCAGCCTCAACTTCTTCGCTCCTACACGGGCTTTCAGCCATTCGCTGATTTTCTGTTTCTCGGCAGCAGACGGATGTCTGTCGAATTTCAAAACAGCCAATGTTACCGTATCGGTCTTCATCGAGTCAACCCGCACTTCGAGCGAATGAGCGATGGAGAGCGTAGTGATGGAAGGGTAAAGCACTTTCAGTTCGGGCACTAATGTACGACTCATTGCATCATACGTTCTGTATTGTTCCAATGTTGTCTCCAGTTGGGAAATCTTCACTGCCTGTTGCTGAAGTCGCTGCTCGCTGTTTTTGTAGAAGTCTTCCATGACCATGGCACGGATAGAAGTCACATCTACCGCTTCATTGTTCATCCCCTGCAATACAACTAGCTTCGTATCTTCCAACTTATATTCTTTCATCTTGCTACGGGCAATAGAAATCGAAGCATCGGGCACTTCAGGACCAATCAAAACAACCCGCACTTCTTTATGCTCATAGCTGATCTTTTTATCAAGTACCTGTGTATTTTCAAAGCTCAACTGATCGCTAATAAAACGATTGGCTGCCGCCTCATAGAAGGTGCTTTTTATAATTCCAAATGTCAGATAAACCGCAGGGCACATGGTAAGCACCACAATCAGAACGATGTATTTACGTACGGTCTTCTCACGGGTTTTATCTACAAACTCTTTTCGTTGGAAATGCATCACACGAACTCCGAGGAAAGTAGCCAGACTGATAAAAACAGAGTTGATGAAGTAAAGATAAAAAGCACCCAGGAAATAAATAAGATTACCGGAAGCCAGTCCGTAACCGGCCGTACAAAGCGGTGGCATCAATGCAGTAGCAATGGCAACGCCCGGAATCACATTTCCTTTTTCCTTGGTAGAGAGAGCTACCACACCTGCCAAACCACCAAAAAGCGCGATGAATACATCATAAATAGTGGGCGATGTACGTGCCAGCAGCTCTGACTGTGAACCGGCAATAGGGGCAAGAAGGAAGAAGATAGTGGCCGTCGTCACACTGAAAGCGGTCGTTATGAGAAAGCTCTTTAAAGAGCGTTTCATTAATTCGAAGTCGTTCAGTCCGACAGAGAGTCCCACTCCCATAATAGGCCCCATCAGCGGAGAAATCAACATGGCACCGATAATTACTGCGGTAGAGTTTACATTCAATCCGAGTGATGCCATAAAGATGGCAAAAATCAGAATCCATAAATTGGCACCTTTGAACTCTACACCCTTACGGATAGAATCCACGGTGGCCAGTTCGTTATCCTTGTCTTTTTTCAAGTCCAGATATTCTCCTAGAAAGGACTTGATAGCAAACTTATTACGTTCATCTGTCTTCATAGTTATTTCTTCTTTATAAAGCGATTAATAACAGGAATCTGACTCAATGGTAAATCCTTCTTGATAATATAAGCTATAAATAGCAATAAAAGTACGGTACGGAAAGCGAGACGGAGCACCAGATTAGGGATAGGCACCTGTTCTCCAATAACGTAAAGTACCGCTGCCAGCAGAACATAAAGTCCGAGGCTTTTCAAATCATAACGAATCGGGTATTCTTTCTGTCCTATCCAGTAGGATAACAGCAAAATTACCGCATAGCCTGCAACAGAAGCCCATGCCGAAGCAAGATAGCCGTAAACCGGCACAAATAATATGTTCAATACAACAATAATGACACAGCCGATCACCGAGAAGTAAGCTCCCCAATAGGTCTTATCCGTCAGTTTATACCAAAAGGAAAGATTGAAATAAATCCCTTTACAGATTTCTGCAAGCATCACAATAGCTACCACTCCAAGACCTTCCCAGTAACCTTTTGCTACAAGATAACGCAACAAATCGAGGTAGAACATTACAGCAAGGAAAGCCAACAACGAGAAGATAAGAAAATATTTCATCGCAGCCGCATACATTTTTCGGTTATCTCCTTCGCGGTCTTTGCCAAATACAAACGGTTCGTAAGCGTAACGGAAAGCTTGCGTAAACATGGCCATCACCATCGCTATTTTGCTGGTTGCCGCATAGATACCCAGTTGTACCAACCCTTCCTGTCGATCTTCAAAGAGAAACGGATAGATCATCTTGTCAACAGTCTGATTCAGAATACCTACCAAACCTAAGATTAATACCGGAAAAGAGTATACTACCATTCGCTTCAGCAACACCCGGTCCAACTTATAAGCAAAACCTGTCAGCTCTGGAATAAAGAAGAACATCTGGACAACCGAGATAATCAGGTTGCTGATGAAGATATATCCCACCAGATAGTCCGGATCATAAAACCAGGAGATGGTTGCCGGACAATGTACATTCAGCCACGGACACACCAACAGGAAAAACAGATTCAAACCGATGCCGCCAATGATAGAGAGCAGTTTGATAGCTGCAAACTTGACAGGGCGTTTTTTATATCGCAAATAGGCAAAAGGGATGCATTGAAAAGAGTCTAAAGCTACCACAACAGCCATCATCGCTATAAATTCCGGATGCTCGCCATAATCCAGCAAATCGGAAATAGGTTGCAGGAATAACAGACAAAGGAGAACGAAAATCAAAGATACGCCTCCTACTGACAATAGGGAGTTAGCATATACTTTCATCGGGTCTTCTCCCGATTTATTGGCGAAACGGAAGAATCCCGTTTCCATACCGAACGTAAGCAGTACGAGCATCAGGGCTGTAAACGCATACACGTTCGATACGACTCCGTAACCTCCGGTGGAAGCCGGTAATACAGCTGTATACAAGGGTACCAGCATGTAGTTAAGGAATCGTCCGACAATACTACTTAACCCATAAATTGCAGTATCTTTAGCTAATGATTTTAGTCCAGCCATGTTTTATTAGTGATTATCATTCAGATTGGTTCAACGTTTCTTCTTTTGTTTGAACAACCAATCCATAAATCCGGGATAATTGAAAGCCGGATTCCAGCTTCCATGATTACAACCGGGAAATTCAATATATTCCACATCTGCACCGGCAGCTTTCAGTGCTTTATATGCTTCGCGAGAACCTTTCACTGGAACTACATCATCTGCATCTCCATGAAAGATACGGAACTTCACATCTTTGGCAGCCGACAACCGGCTTGGATTGACTATACCGCAGATAGGAATTGCGGCAGCAAATATCTCTGGGTAGCGTATTACTAAATCATACGTTCCCATCGCTCCCATTGAAAGGCCGATAATATAAACCCGTTGCGTGTCCACTTCGGGCATCACCAGATAGGAATCAAGCAACTGTTTGAGTGTCTGCAATATAGGACTGATCTCCTGTCCTACCGGCATTTCAGCAGGTATAAAAGACTTCGGACGTTCCGTATAAGCCCAGTAACCGTTTGTCGGACACTGCGGAATCAGCACAAAAGCAGGATACTTTTCTTGATTGACCGGATTAAGAAACATCTGTCCGCCATGAGTCAACTGTTTCTCATTATCATTTCCCCGTTCGCCGGCTCCATGCAAAAACAGCACGAGGGGGTACTTCTCACTCGGTTTCACCGATTCGGGGTGAATCATCCGGTAAGGTAAGGAATCTCCTTTAGAAGAAACAAAAATGTCTCTCCCATATCCCTGTTGAGCCGATAAAGAAAGGCTCAGAAAGAGAAAAACAAATAAAGTAATCCATTGCTTCATCATCCAACTATGCTTTATAAAGTTCTTTTATACCGTTAATACCACTTATCACATGACGCTTTATGTCAGTCATTAAACAGTGTTTTCTGACTATTATAAAGACTTCTTCCCAAATGCTTATAGGCAAGTTCGGTCACCTCACGTCCGCGGGGAGTACGCTTCATGAATCCTTCTTTTATCAGGAAAGGTTCGTAAACCTCCTCAATGGTTCCCGCATCTTCTCCCAAAGCCGTAGCAATGGTCGTTATACCGACAGGCCCGCCTTTAAACTTGTCTATAATGGTACAAAGTATCTTATTGTCTATCTCATCCAGTCCGTACTTGTCAATATTCAATGCCTCCAGCGCAAACTGGGCAATCTCCGTATCGATAGAGCCGGTGCCTTTCACCTGTGCGAAGTCACGTACCCGGCGAAGCAAAGCATTGGCAATACGGGGTGTCCCACGACTGCGGGAAGCAATCTCCGAGGCTGCACGTACCGAGCAAGGCACATCCAGTATGGACGCAGAACGACGGATGATATTGCTCAAAATATCATCGTCATAATACTCCAAATGAAGGTT
>OGIC01000921.1_pt1 | contig 12069 bp, 10 predicted proteins | sample 1571681 | NCBI WGS metagenome assembly OGIC01 (sample SAMEA2582046, study PRJEB24529) | metagenome | biome: Human gut stool | place: China | collected 2011
CCATGATTGGGCTTTACATCTTCTTCAATGGCCACTAGTTTTTATTCACCACAGAATTCTAAGACCTATGCAAATAATAGGCCTATAAAAAACAGTTAAAGAAGTTAAACGGGCTATTTCAGTCCGTTTACTTTTTGTAAGTCATTAACTCCACAAAGGGTGTTCCCCTTTTGACCACCGCAAACATTCTTCCTACTAGTTTAAACTTGACTGCATTTAGCACTACTCCATAAGCTTTCCCTTCCTTCCTTTTCCTTTCATAATACTCTTTCATTTCCTTATCCCATACAATCGCTGAATTAGCAGCTTGTGAAAGATCCGCTTTCAATAGTTTTGCTCCCGTGGGATAAACCCTTGTTTTACCTTTAATACTTGTTCCCGAAGAATGCTCAAAAGGAGCAATACCTAAATAACATGCATATTGACGTGCCGTTTCAAATGCCTGAAAATTATTAGTATGTATGATTGTATTCATCGCATTGATCGTCCCAATGCCTTTAATACTGTTTAAGAGCTCATAATTTCGGAGAATAGATGGGTCTGAATTGATAATTTGCAGCATTTCTTCTTCAACACTTGCAATTTCTTCATCCAGTATCTTTACCATATGGGCAGCGCGCTCAATGGTAGAAGTCATTTCACAATCTTTTCTATCAGTGAGAAAACCTTTGTATTCAGCTTGCTGCTTTACAAAACGTTTTCTCTCTGCAGCAAAGTCACGCAAACGGATAATTGAACTCCCTGACAGCTTAGAGTAAGATAGTTCATCCCGATGAAGATAAGCAAAATAGGCTATTCTTTCGGCATCTACACGGTCATTTTTCCCACGTACCAAACCTAAGGAACGTTTTAAATGAAGAGGATTGAAAGAACGGTAATCGATGGATGCTGCTTCTAGAAAAAGGCATAAGTCAAAACTGTAAATACCCGTATTTTCCATACTAATGACCAGCCTTTTCTTTGCCATGTTTTTCTTTTTCAACCAACAAAGAAGAGACTTGTAGCCCTCTTCTTTGTTTAAGAAGCGTTCATAATTTGTTTCGTCCGCATGTTTCTTTGTAGGAACGTAAATAACAACATCCAAAGTTTTTTTTGAGATGTCAATGCCAATAAACCATTTCTTTTCCATATTTTTGCACTATTAAAGGGTTAACCATAGGTTGAACAAACTATATCCTTTAATAGGGCAACGACCTAAAATTCTAATTGGATCTGTTCAACTGATAAGGAAAGAAGGACTAATTCCGTGGATAGGGCTTCTGCCTAGAGGACACAATGGGTCACCTACTTTCCTTGGTTAACTTGTTTTAACCACAAAGGTAATATTTCAACCTTTATTTTTCACAGTGCAAATCTAAAGGAGGACACGGAGGACACAGAGGTTTACTATTTTTTATTCACTATAGAGTAACACAGAGTCTCACGTAATCGTATATTTATCGCTCTGTTTTACTTACGGAAAGAGAGAGAGAAGAACTCTGTGTCCTCCGTGTCCTCTGTGGTGAAGTGAACTCCAAATGATCATTTCTGCATAGCCTCTTTTATAATCAAATCAACTACCGGTTTCGGCTGATGATTGCGGTCGAAAAGCAATGGATAATCCGTACGTCCTCTCATCGGCCAGTCGTTACGCCACGAATCCTGATCGGCTACTCCCCAAACTGTAACTCTTGTTATGATATCCTGATGTTTCAGGAACAGACGGAAGAAATCATTCATTCTCTCTGTCCATGCTTTTGATACTTCTTCCGGTAATCCGTCCGAATAAGGATTCATCTCTTTTTTATATTCAAAAGATGCCGAGACTTCCGCACCAACCTTGGGGTCGGGTGATGGCAATACAGTCAGATCCAATTCTGTTATCATTACCTTCACTCCCGCTCCGGCAAAGGCAAGCATACTTTCTTCAAACTCGCTGATTTTCGGATAGTCCATGCCGATGTGTCCTTGCATCCCCACCGCATCAATACGGATACCACGTTTCTTCAAGTCTTTCACCATCTTCACAACTGCCGCTCTTCTGCCTGGTTGAGCCATTGAATAATCGTTATAATAAAGCTCTGCATCCGGATCGGCCTCGTGTGCATATTGAAAAGCCAATGGGATATATTCTTCACCTAGAATTTCATAAAACTTAGTCTTACGATATGCTCCATTATCTTCAATCGCTTCATTCACCACATCCCAACCTTTAATACGGCCTTTGTAACGTTTCACAATAGTGGTGATATGATCTTTCATCCGTTTCTTCAATACTTCCGGAGACACATTTTTGCCATTCTCATCCACGCAGAACCAGGGAGAAAGCTGCGAATGCCAAATCAACGTATGTCCTGTGGTTGCCAAATGATTTTTCTCTCCAAAAGCAACAAATTCATCTGCCTGTGTGAAATTATAACGGTTCTCCTTCGGATGCATTTCCTGACTTTTCATACAATTCTCTGCTACAATAGCATTAAATTGTTCCTGAATTACGCGCACTCCTGCCTTATCCCGACCGGATGCTTGTCGTGTATTCACTGCTGTTCCTATCAGGAATTTATCCTTCAAAGCTTCTTTCAAAGTCTTTGTTTCTTGTGCAAAAGCTACCGAAGTACTAGTTATCAGGGCTACAGCAGCCAACAAAGAAACTACGGTTGTTCTTATCGAAGTCTTCATATAGTCTATCTATTAGTTATAGTTATTAATCAATTGTTTTCCAGGCGGCGTTTTGCCAAATCGTCCTGAATATGCTCATTCAACTTCTTAGAAATAGGATAAAAGAACAAAGCAATTACTCCTACAAAGAAAGTGATGGCAGGAATCACGCTGGATGTCAAACGGATACCGAAAATAGCGTTTTCTGTCTGTACTGTATTAGATACAAAACCGAACGAATCGACAATCGCACCGCAAATAGCTCCCCCTATACCTAGTCCGGCTTTCAAGGCAAAGACTACACCTGCAAATACAAATCCTGTCGCACGACGATGGTTCACCCATTCTGAATGATCGGCAACATCTCCCATCATTGCCCAAAGCAATGGAATAGTAGGTGCGTATGCCAAACTCTTCAAACAGTTAATAATAAAGATCATACTTATGTTTGTCGAATCTACCACAAAAAACAGGGCTGTAAAAAAGGCTGTCAGTGCCAGGCAGATCAAAAATACATTCCGCTTGCCAAAGATATTGGAAAGAAATCCGGAAAGCAATATTACACCCGCCAAAGTGATAACCTGCCCAATCATATTGAACAAACTGAAACCTACAGCAAACACATTACTATGATCGGGCTGCGCAATCAGTCCGAAAGCATCAAGGAAAGTGTGCCACATTCCATAAGTTTCTCCTTCTATCCGTACTAATCCAAAATTTTGCAGGAAGTCAAAAAGGGCTGTTTTATCTACGAAATAATTAAAGTAGTAAGACATACTGCTGCCCCACATAGCCAATGTCGTAAACAAAAAGAGGGTTAGGATAAACATCGCTTTCCATGGACGGCTGCTTACGATATCTTTAAAATCCTGTTTCACGGAAGTTTTCTGACCTACGGGAGGCGTGATACGCTCTTTGGCAGAGAAGAATGTGATTACTAAAAGAACAACTCCGATGATGGCAAACAGGGTAATTGTCAGGAACCATCCACGTTGATCGTCTCCTTGCCCGAACTTGGAGACTAATGGCAAAGTAAGCCCCTGCACAACAAAAGTGGCGATTGTAGCTGTCACAAAACGGACGGACGAGATACTGGTACGTTCTTTGATATCACTTGTCATCACACCACCCAAAGAGGCATACGGGGTATTATTGAAGGAGTAAATAGACATTAATAGGGTATAAGTGATACCTGCATAAATAATCTTCCCACGCTCACTCAAATCGGGTGTCGTAAATGCCAGAATGAAGAATACGGCAAAAGGAATAGCTGTCCACAACAACCAGGGACGGTATTTACCCCAACGGGTATTGGTTCTGTCGGACAGGATACCTACCACCGGATCGACAAACGCATCGAAAATGCGTGCGACCAGCAATATCATACCTGCTGCTGTTGCTTTGATTCCAAACACATCTGTATAGAAGAAGAGTTGGAACATCATCATCATCTGAAAAATCAGGTTCGCCGAACCATCACCCAAGCTATAACCGATTTTCTCGGCCATCGACACTTTTTGAGTCTGTGTTTTCATGGTACTAATCTCTTTTTTAATTTATTTGACTCTTTGTTGAAAGACCGCCTGGGAAACACGTTGTCCCAACGTCTTTTTATCCAATGGATGGATATCATTCCATTCTCCTAAATCACCGTTTTTAATTAGAGTGACATTTTTATTTGTATTGGCTACTTCTGCCTGCACTTTCCGGAATTCTGCCCAAGCAGCACGCCCTCCTTTATCTTCGGGTGAGAGGAAATCCGCCAGTTCAATCACATAGAAAGGCATATCAGGTCGATTCCAATGCTGTCTCCAATCCGCAATCATCGCCGTCAACAGGTCTTTATACTCATTTCTGCGAGACACATTCGATTCACCCTGATACCAGATAATACCAGATACCGTATAATTCAGCAATGGGGCAATCATAGCATTATAAAGTCCTACGGGTTTATAATGGAAAGCAGTCTGTCCCGGAGCAGCAGGCATGGGAGCGCCGAGGCGATATTTCCAATCACCTTCCAGACTAATCTCCGATTCTCCTTTTTCCGGCTGACCTTTTCCGAAAAATATCTTATAAGGTTTCTCCTTTACAAAATGAGGGAAACCGCCATAACTGAAAAGACGTATGGTTATCGTGTTTTTTCCAGCTTTCAACAATCCGGCGGGAATGGTATAGATACGTGGTGGATATTGATAAGAAACAGTTCCCACAAACGTACCGTTTACATAGACGGAGTCTGCATCTACGATGCATCCCAGGCGAAGAGTTGCCTTCTCTCCCGCTTGTTGCCCGGACACCTGAAAATCTTTACGGAACCAATGGGAACCATTGATTGTATTCAATCCGTTAGTAGCCCAACCGGAAGCAAACAAATCGGTCGGTGTCCAATCACTGTCATCATAGCCGGCAGCATACCAAGGGATGGTTTCATGCATTCCTTTATCTCCCTGATACAGTGCTACATTCCAGGCACGGCTTTTCTTGCTCTCTTCTTTTTTCATTGATTCTACCAAGTCATCTGATTCGTAGATACGTTTTTCGTTCAGATAATAAGGAAAAGGTTTCAAACCTTCCTCACTGATCCACGCTTCTACCGGTGAACCTCCGACACTGGAGTTTATGATTCCTACCGGAACCTTTGTTTTCTGAAAGTAATCTTTAGTAAAGAAATAAACCAAAGCAGAGAAAGACATCACATTTTCAGGAGTCATAGCCTTCCAAAAGATTCCCGAAATATCTGTCTGCGGGGCATGAAAGTTATACAATAGAGGAGTTTTTATGTAACGTACCATCGGATAATTACTGTCCGCAGATATCTCATCCCGAAAACGGTCTGTAACCCGTGAAACGGGTAATTCCATATTCGACTGGCCAGAACATACCCAAACGTCACCCACAAGAATATCCTTTAACTCTATATCATTAATAATCATCGTGTAAGGACCACCAGCTTTCAAGGCAGGCAAGATCACTTTCCAGTTGCCTTGCGCATCGGCAACGGTCTTATATTTCTTTTTTTGAAAAGTTATACTAACAGTTTCATCAGGATCAGCCGTTCCCCAAATATTGACAGGCTCCCCGCGTTGAAGCACCATTCCGTCGGAAACAAGAGTGGGAAGTTTAACCTTTGCTTCACCCAACAGAGTGAAGCAAAGGAACACAACTACTAACCCAACCTTATAAAACCAATACTTATTCATTATCCATCTTTTCTTTTATGTCTTTATTTCATAGTAATCCGGAAAGAGAAACAATCCGTTCTGAATTCCACTTTGCAAACTTAGGAAGTTTCTCTCCGCTGACCCAGAATTTTTGATTCAAATCATTACTCGCTTGTTACATCATCGTTTACGTATGTTACAAATACCTGTTGTAATGTTACATCCAAATTGAGATTGCCGATGAATAGGAGGAAAATGAAGGATTTAGAAAGAACGGATTACAGTAGTTATTGTTATTCATTCTATCTATTTAAAGATGATAGAAATGCCGGCAACCAACGTTGAGTTGTTATATATGCCATAAATAAAAAGTGCCGACTAACCAGCCGGCACATGATTTCATTTGTTCCATCAGACTGAAACAGGCAGCCAGTCTACTGCATGAAAAAACTTGAGTATCTCGGAATTGTAGTAAACAGAAAAAAACTACTTGTACATAATCAACGCAGACTGACCAGGAACAATCACCTCCGGTCCGGTTTGCGTACCCAATCCACGCACATCTATCACTCCATCTTTACATACTAACGTATATTTACCAACAGGAATTTCCAATCGTGCAGGAGTCGTACGGGAATTAAAGGCTACGATAATATCTTCCCAGCTATCTCCATTCGCACGCTCTTTGAGGCGAAACGCAATCAGGTTTTGCCCTTCAACCGGAAGGAACTCCAGATGCTTCCGGACCATTTCTGCATTTCCCATACGGAAAGCCGGATGAGACTTACGAAGATCAATGAGTCGTTTATAGTACGTGAAAATATCTCCGTTTGTCGTTTTGCGTCTCCAGTCAATGGCATTGATGGCATCCGGACTCTTATAACTATTGTCTATCCCTTGTTTATCACGCATCACTTCTTCACCTGCATAGATAAAAGGAATTCCCTGTGAAGTTAAGACTACCGTTTGTGCCAGCTTATCAAGTCGAACCAACTGTTCGGGAGTAGCTCCCGGCATGCTTGCCTTCAATCGGTCTACAAGACACAAACCATCATGACAGGAAACATAGCTAACCATCTGGGTAGGCTGTTCCGCCCACGGCTTCTGACTATAATTTACGGAATCACAGCGTACTTGCGGATGCTTAATAGCTCCAACAATTCCGAATTTTACGCTCATTTCTCCCCCCGGCACTCCGGCAAGGAAAGCTCCTTTGTCTTTCTCCCATACAGGACCGCAAAGCCCGTCACGTAATTCGTCCGAGAATACCGCAATTCCAGGCATCTGGGAAATATTCCCTTTCATCGCCAATGAATCTGCCGGATATTGAGGAGCTTCAGCCGCCCAACCTTCTCCATAGATACAAATAGTAGGATCGACTTTGTTGACAGCCTTTCGAATCTCGTTCATTGTTTCAATATCATGCACCCCCATCAAGTCAAAGCGGAAGCCGTCAATATGATATTCTTTTATCCAATAAAGAACAGACTCTATCATGAACTTACGCATCATAGACCGTTCACTTGCTGTTTCATTGCCACACCCTGAACCATTTGCCAATGTGCCATCCTCTTTCTGACGGTAAAAATAGCCGGGAACGGTACGTTCAAAATTACTTTCAAGTGTATTAAAAGTGTGATTGTAAACCACATCCATTATCACGCGTATTCCAGCTCTATGCAACGCTTGTACCATCTGTTTGAACTCTTTCACGCGAACAGCAGGCTGATAAGGATCAGTTGAATAAGAACCATCCGGTACATTATAATTCGCCGGATCATATCCCCAGTTATAGTGATTTTCATCTAATTTTGTTTCGTCGATAGAAGCATAATCAGAAGAAGGAAGAAGATGCACGTGTGTCACTCCCAGCTCTACCAGATGGTCGATACCTGTTGGTTGATTGCCGGAATTCACCGTCCCATGTTCAGTCAGTGCAAGGTATTTGCCCTTATTTTTTATTCCCGAAGTAGAGTCGACAGAGAAGTCACGATGATGCATTTCATAGATAATCATATCAGCAGGAGATTTCAGAGAAGGACGTCGGTCATTCTCCCACCCCTCCGGATTGGTAGTCTTCCAGTCGATGATAGCTGCACGCTTTCCGTTCACTCCTACAGCGTGAGCATTAATCCCCGGCGTGTCGCCCTGCCATTTATCGTTGATTTTTACATTGAAAGCATAGTATTTGCCGAGCAGATCCTTATCTACGGATGTCGTCCAGGTTCCATTCTCACCGAGTTCCATCTTTACTGTTTCGTAAGCATGTCCGCCTTCTCCGGCATCATAAAGCATCAGGCGCACCTCTTCTGCTGTTGGTGACCAAAGGAAAAATTTGGTTGCCAACGGCGTATATTCCATCTCTGTAAGGCTTCCCGTACGAACCGGATATAATTCAAAAGAAGTATATTCCTTCTTCGTTGGGGAACAACTCATCACTGTTGTCACTGTAGTCACACCCAATATCGCTAAATAATTATTTCCTATCTTCATTCTAAACCTCCCCCTATGCTACACACCATATCTATCCCCCCATAAAATTAAATGCTTTATTTCACCTTATCCGGATTCTTCGCTATAAAATCCTTCCAACTACTATACCCTTTTTCCATTGCCGGTCGCCCCATTTGCAGGAAATGACAATAAGCCGCTGCCAAACCATCTGTTGCATCCATAAAAGTAGGCATATCATCTTTTGAGAACCGTAGCATCCTTTGCAGCATATCCGCCACTTGTTCTTTTGATGCCTGCCCGTTTCCGGTGATAGCCATTTTTATCTTCAAAGGGGCATATTCGGTGATTGGAATATCCCGGCTCAACGCTACTGCCATTGCTACCCCTTGTGCACGACCTAACTTCAACATCGATTGCACATTTTTTCCGAAGAAAGGTGCTTCAATAGCCAACTCATCCGGTAGATAACTTTCAATAATACTCAATACCCGTTCATGGATATGACGAAGTTTCAGATAGTGATTGGCAAATTTACGTAAGTCGATAATCCCCATCGCAATCATTTCGGGCTTGGTTCCCCTCACCCTTAGAACCCCGTATCCCATGATTGTCGTACCGGGGTCAATCCCCAGGATTATCTTTTCTTTTACCGGTTGAATCACTCTATCACCTCCATCAAGGTCGGAAATCCGATCACTTTATCTTTAAATATTTTTACCAGTTCGTCATTCAGTCGCACCCCCTGTTCCAAATGCCAGCGATGTAATAACCCACTGCTTTCTACCTCCCATTGCAAAGAATACGCACTTCCTTCTTCCCGATGACTCAATATCCGGCAAATACGCGGTGCCTTCAACGCACCGTGTTTCTGTACTTCAGGGATATAACTCTCTTTTATCCAAATCATGAAATTGTCGTGAACGTCATCGTCCACTTGAAAAGTTGTATTATAAATCAGCATATCTTAATTTCATACTATTATTTACCGCAAACATAGCAATTATTTCAGAATAATGCATTATATTTGCGGCAACAAAAAAGGATTCGTTTACAAACGTTATCATATAAGACAAAAAAGGGGCGTTAGCTCATCTGGCTAGAGCGTAACACTGGCAGTGTTAAGGTGATCGGTTCGAGTCCGATACGCTCCACTTTTTTCTCTCCCAACTTTGAACTTTAATAGTGTACTGGACATGAAAATCACAAAATTTGTCACTATTCTTCTAATCATCCCATGCTTAATTTCCTGCTACGGGAACAAGTCTTCAAAAACAACACAATCAAACAATGCAGACTATGATATACGCCTCAATGATAGCATAGCAGCAGTAAACGCAATGCTAGAAGAAGGGAACGCTGATGGAGAAAAAATAAATGCTTTTTTAGACGCATATATATCTAGACATCCTAATTGTTTCAACAATGACATCCAAAGAAAAAAAGCAGGAAAAGAATTGCGTTCTTTGTTAGAAAAGGAACTTGAGAATAACCCTGATTTCCTTTCTGATATAGCAGTCAAATTCGCTTCTATGGATAAAGTTAAAAGTACCGATAATAAAGGATATAAATATCTTATATCCTTTACCTGTAGCAGCCTTCAAAAAACCGGAAAGTATAATATTTCTTTCAGAATTATAACGGCTTTAGATGAGGAAGAAGCCTCCAATCTTATTGATAATCAGAAGTATTATATTCAAGGAAAATTCATAAGTCTTTCCGAAAAGGAATCGATAAATATTAGACTAGATGTATTTGATGACAAAACAATTGAGATAGGGAGTATTTTTATCAAAGAACCTATCGTTACTCCGGCAAACTAAAGAAAAAAAGAAAAGGACCTTTACTCAAGGTCCTTTTTTATCACTTCGTCCATTTCTTTTATACGTTTCTCGCGGTCTTTAATAGGACCGTCTTTCTTGTCATTCTTGAATACATCATCGGCACGGTCGGCAACCTCACCGCTCCATTCTTCAAACTGGTCCTTGGCCGGACGGCCATTCGGTTCGATATTTTCTTCGGCTATCGAATCATGCCTGTTAATCATATCATCCATAAGTTCTCGTTTTAAAAGTTTATGGCTATAAGACAATACAAACGAAGAAAAGTTTTCTGTTTTAATGATTTTTGAAGAAATCAATCATGTTATTATACTATCAAAAGTACTCCAACATAATCCAGCTTACAGAGTAAAGGTTGTTTCATCGGCGAGAAACTACAGTTCCATCGGTGAGAAACTATAGTTTCATCAGTAAGAAACTAATAGTTCCAAGCAAGAGAAACAAAAGTTTCAAGCCTACGAAACTGTAGTTTCAAGCCGATGAACAAATAGTTTCAAGGCTTGAAACTATCAGTCACAAGGCAGATCCCGTCCCGTAAGTACAAGGGTAATAAATAGAATAGCCAATCTGCCTGTAGTTAATACTATTTAGGTAATGAAACTTCATCTGTGATTTTTACTTGATTCGGGTATGCACCTCTATCACACCTTTGTAGTGCGTTTATTTCTCCTTGGCTTTGCAGTGACAGCACTATTGCCGTCACAGTGCTGTCACCACGTTGCTGTCACGCCATTAACTTTTCATAATCAAACAGTTAAGTTGCAATCTGTGACAGATGACAGCAAATTTATTTTTTTATTTATTAGAGAGAGGCTGCCTAAGTTCAAGTTATAAATGCAATATCTCTTTTTTATTAATCGGACTTTGGATGCAAAGTTGCTTATTTATTCCGATAAAGTTGCGGACGGAAAGGAATATAAAGAGTATAATTACTATCCGCCGGCTTTCCTCCCGCCAATGCAGGGGACCATTTCGGCATCCCTTTAACAATGCGGAGAGCCTCCTCTGCAAATTCCGGATGAGTGGAACGTAGAATATGAGGACGAAGGATAACCCCTTCCTTATCAATAGTAAACTCACACAAAGCATAACCCGAAACATTCTTCTCTAAAAGTCCTGCCGGATAAACCATTTCATTGGCAATATATTCTTCCGGACTCTTCGCAGAGAAATGAGCAGGTTCTTCCACCTGCTTTCCGGAAAGCGTCTTTGCGCGGGGACCTACCGGATAAATTCCAACATACATCGGTTGTTTATAAGCATCCGGTTCTTCCTTACTACGCTGTTGCAATGCTTTCAATAGAGAAGCAGCCTCTTCCGCCAATGTCTGTTCCAAAATATTCTCTCCCCGGGATAACATATATGCCGACTGACAAACCAATACAAGACGTTCCATCAACGTTCCTTTTTCCGGCGACCATTTTCGTCCCATCCGTTCTTTGCCTTTTGCGTCCGTAGAAGAAAAGTAATAGACAATTCCATCCAGACCGGCCGTAGAACCATCCAGATCCTGCACCTGCTCTGTCACCAAACGAAAGATAGCCCCTAAAGACTGATACAGGGAAGCACTGATGACAACCGATTTAGTATCCACCGTCACTGTCCCCTTCTCCGCTTGCCAATAGGTACGGGATAGTGTATTCGAAATCAGCGTATAACGCCCGTTTTTCTTTTCTACCGACATTGCATACTCCGGCGAAAAAGAAGGGATAGCTGCGAAACGCGCGTATGGCTGTTTCTGAAAGCCAGTATTTAGTAAAGAAAACACACTACGATAATATTCGCCTAACTCGCCTGTATAAGTGGAAAAAGGTTTCACCGGCTCCAAATAGTCAATCTGGGCCGCAAGGCGAAAAGAAAAGGTTAAAAGCAGAAGACAGAAAACAATCTTTTTCATAAGTTGCCGGATTTTCGGTACATATCGGCAACAAAGATACAAATTATTTCGATGGTTCGTGATAAAATTATATCTTTGC
>OGIC01000928.1_pt1 | contig 12025 bp, 11 predicted proteins | sample 1571681 | NCBI WGS metagenome assembly OGIC01 (sample SAMEA2582046, study PRJEB24529) | metagenome | biome: Human gut stool | place: China | collected 2011
TATAGAAGTTTATGCTCATACAGCAGTATAGAAAAAGGTCGCAAACAATTAACAGCTTGCGACCTTTGATATTCTTTATAAGAACCCGAATTATAATCCCGATTCTGGAAGTATAATTCTCTAATTCTCAAATTCTTGATTTACTCGATAACTACGAGTGCATCCTCTTCGAGCACAGCCTGACCAGGCTTAACGCAGATAGCGGTTACCTTACCATCCTTCTCAGCCTCGATGTTGTTCTGCATCTTCATAGCCTCGAGAACCATAATAACATCGCCTTTCTTTACAGCCTGTCCGGCGTTAGCCTTTACTGCCAGGATCTTACCCGGCATCGGAGCTGTAACTGCTACTGCGCCTGCTGCGCCAGCCGGAGCTGCCGGAGCTGCTGCCGGTGCCGGAGCTGCCTTCGGTGCTGCTGCCGGTGCTGCCTTCGGTGCCGGTGCTGCTGCCTTCGGTGCGGAAGCTGCGCCTGTGAAGCCCTCTTCTACTGTTACTTCATATACATTACCGTTTACTGTGATTGTATAATTTTTCATTGTGATTTCCTCCTGATAATATTAATTCCAGTTTCTGTTAGACACGTTTGATGGAGCGGACTACAAGTCCGTTGTCAACAGTCTCTTTTCCCTCATAAGCTGCGATTGCTGCTGTGATCACGGAAACGAGTTCTGTATCATCGGTAAGGTTCTCCTCCTCAGCCGGAGCTGCTGTCGGAGCCGGAGCTGCTGTCGGAGCCGGTGCTGCTGCAGGGGCCGGAGCTGCCGGTGCTGCCGCTGCCGCATTTTTCTTTGCTTTCATCTTCGCCTCAAATACGCTGATGTATTTGAACATGCTGATCAGCCAGCTGATGAAGATCAGGACTGCGAATACAACGCCCATACCCATTAAGGTATTCATTCCGGCTTTCGCCATCTTCTCGCCTGTTGTGTAAACCGGGGAGAAGGAAATTGTCTCAACTTTGCTGAGATCTTCGTCCGCGATCAGAGTGAATTCCATCGCTCTCTTCTCGTAAACGGTGTTCATTCTTGCGATATAGCCGTCATCACCTTTTGTAACGACTGCTGTCTCGCTGGAAACGAACGCGCCAAGGTCATCCTTAATGGAATCCCAGGATTTTAACGCATTCTCCATAACAGTATCTTTGTTCTTTACGCTTGTTGCAAGGGCCTGTTCGATGGAAGCATCATCCATCTGGTTGAACAGATCCAGGTACTGCTGGGAGCCGGACTGCATCGCCATTTCGATCTGCGGATCGATTGTTTCAGCGGTGTCAGCGGCTGCAGAGCATCCTGCAAGCGCGAAGAGACAAACTGCCATGCAGAGTGCAAGCCAGATTCTTCTAATATCCTGTTTCATTTATTTGTCACCTCATTCTAAACCGTTCCATGTTTTCTGTCCGGACGATCCTCTCTTTTGGTAAACAGCATCTCGAATGCTGCGATCACGCGTTTTCTGGTGTCGCATGCCTCGATGATATCGTCTACATATCCTCTCTTTGCTGCCGCAAGTGCACTTGCCTGCATCTCATTATACTGTGCTGCTTTTTCATTGATCAGGGCTGCCGCATTGTCAGCCTTTGCGATCTCGTCAGCATACATGATCTTCACAGCCGGTGCTGCTTCCATAACGCCGATCTTCGCGTTCTTCCATGCGTATACAATGTCAGAACCGATAGACTTGCTGTTCATGGTAAGACCTGCTGTTCCGTTTGCCTTGCCGACAACGACAGTTACCTTCGGAACGTCAGCGTTTGCGAATGCGTAGGTCAGGCGTGCTGCCGCCTTCGCGATCTTCTTCTCGTTGCATTTGCAGTTCTTGTAACCATCTACATTGACGAGTGTAAGTACCGGGATCTCGAAAGCGTTGCAGAAGTTTACAAATGCTGCTGCTTTCTCACATCCTGCTGCGGTAAGGGCTGCGTCATAAGTAGCAGTCTTCTCGCCGTCTGTATAAACTTCGCTGCGATTTGCAACACAGCCAACGGTAGCTCCGTTTAAGCGGATAAATGCCGTTACCATCTCCGGTGCGTAGTCCTTCTTCATTTCCATGTAGAAGCTGTCATCAGAGATCATGGACAGTGCGATGGATGTATCGCCTGCGCAGTTCTCGATATCTGTGCAGATTCTGTTTAAGTCATCCTCACATTCGCTGTAAGACATGTCATCCTCGTTGTTAGCCGGAAGGATGGAAACAAGGTTTCTGATCTCGGTGAAAATTTCTTTCTCGGAGCCAGTCGCGCATACGTTTCCTGTCTCTTTTGCCTGGTATTCAGCGCTGGAATTGTCAGCATCGTTCTCAGCGATTACAAACGGAGCATTCACAAACATTTTTGCTTCCTGTTCCATAAATGTAAAATCAGCCATTTCAGATGCCACAGCCATTCCACCGCCGCAGTTTCCAAACACAGCCTGGATCTGCGGGATCACACCGGATGCCATTGCCTGGCAGACATAAAGTTTGCCGAAGCCGTCCAGGGCATCCATGCTTTCCTGGAGTCTGAATCCTGCACAGTCTACCAGGGCAACAATGGGTGCGCCCATTTTCATGGCCATACTATAGAGCTTCTCGATCTTCTTTGCGTGCATTTCGCCGATGGATCCGCCCATTACAGACGCGTCCTGGCTGTACACATAGACGAGAGCACCATTGATCGTACCATAACCGGTAACAACACCATCTGCAGGGGTTTCCTGAGACTGCATGTTGTAATCAGTGCTTCTGGCAGTAATATAAGCACCAACCTCAACAAAGCTGTTGTCATCAAGCAATTCATGAATTCTGTTGATTGCCGACGTTTTTGTCATTTTGCTGTCCTCCATTATTCCTTAAATTGACGAAAATCAAATTTCTGCCTAGTGTAATAATAAACGGATTTGATGCAAAATTCAAGGAGTTTTTCCCCGCCTTAGCAACATTTTTATCCCTTTTCGTCAGAAAAATTTAAGAAACTTTTTTTCTAATGCCTGTCTCGTGATGCAGTTAATTTTTTAAACCTTCTGCTTCCAGATGACGTTTCATCTCAGTAAAGCCCCGCCCGCGGACTTCTCCGACCTGGTGAACCACCATGAATGCTTCCGGATCGATGTCCATCACGATGCGGTTTAATTTCTGAAGTTCCCTGCCGGAAACTACGGTGACGACGGCCATGGACGTCTTTCTTAAGTGCCCGCCCTCGATCTGGAATAATGTGGTTCCACGGTCAAGCTGTTCCTGCACTGCGATATTGATCTCCTCGTATTTCTCGCTGATGATCTTCGCCTGTACCTGCTTTTTGCCCATCATGAGCATCTTGTCCAAGATCACGGTGTAGACCATGACCATGATAATCCCGTAGAGGATCTTTTCCCGGTCGCGGAACAAAAGCTGGGATAAGAGGATCGCCACATCGAAAACATACATGGACACGGATACCGGGAACTTAAAGCGTTTCTGCAGGACAAGCGGAGGGATGTCCATGCCGCCGGTGGAGGCGCCGGAGCGGATCACGAACCCCAGAGCGAATCCGATCATGATCCCAGCAAAGATGGCACAGAGCATGGGATCCGTTGTGAATACGAAGTCTCCCGCCAGGGCGGTCAGGCGGTCAAGGATGAACGGGTAATAAAATGTCGCAAGCAGGGTCGTCGCCGCAAATTTTTTCCCCAACTCCAGCCAGCCGAGACCGAACATGGCGATATTGAAGACCGCCACGAAGCCGGAAAGAGGGATCCCGAAGAAATGCTGTGCCATAAGACCAAGTCCTGTGGTTCCCGCGGCGATCATGTCCAACGGCAGAATGAAGAGGACGACTCCCGCAGCGTAGACCGTGAGACCGAACAGGATAACCGCAGTCTGGATAACGACAGATGCCGCCTTGTTCTGTTTTGTTTCTGATGTTTCCATTTGTTTTGTTACCTTTCTCTTTGTGTGCTGTTTATTGTTGTCGATTATTGTTTGTATTGTTTATGTATTTTGTATTATTTGTATCTGCTCAGTAGGTCTGCGCACTTGCTGCGCTGACCGTAAGAAAACCTAGGCTAAAAGGCTAAAATCCCATCGGCGTAGCCGATTTGGAATGGATTTTTGCATGTAACTGTGAAGGTACTGAACAGTTACTATTATTTAAATTTTCCACCTTCGCAATTTTTCGCGTTTTCTGTTCTTTCCACTACCTCTTTATCACAGAAAAGCGCACAAAAAAAGGACGCCCGGAGGCGTCCTCATGAATTTCCCTTATTTGCCGAAAACTGCTTCATAGTCTTTACGGAATTTCTCAATTCCCTGGTCAGTTAACGGGTGATGTGTCATCTGCTCGATTACTTTATACGGAACCGTCGCGATATCAGCGCCTGCAAGTGCACACTCTGTTACATGCATGGTGTGTCGTACGCTTGCCGCGATGATCTCTGTCTCGATATCATGGAGAGCGAAGATCTCTGCAACAGTGTCGATGAGATCGATACCCGGCTGGGAGATATCATCGAGACGTCCTACGAACGGGGACACATAAGCTGCGCCTGCTCTGGCTGCAAGAAGTGCCTGGTTGGCGGAGAAGATCAGGGTCACATTCACCTTGATGCCTTCGGAAGAAAGCACTTTTGTCGCCTTTAAGCCTTCCACCGTCATCGGGATCTTTACGACCATATTCGAATGGATCTTCGCGATCTCACGTCCCTCTGCGATCATTCCCTCCGCGTCAGTTGTTGTCGCCTTTACCTCACCGCTGATCGGTCCGTCTACGATAGAAGCGATCTCTTTTAAAGTCTCAACATAATCTTTTCCTTCTTTTGCGATCAGTGACGGATTTGTTGTAACTCCACAGATCACTCCCATGTCATTTGCTTTGCGGATCTCATCCACATTGGCTGTATCAATGAAAAACTTCATTGGTTCCCCCTCCTGTTTTTTCTAATAATCGTAACTGCCCGGTATTTTCGCAGCTACAAACCGTCATATAAGTCCATTTTAACATGAGGACATGTTTTGTCAATGCATTTCGACGTTTTTCCCGGATTCTGTCCATTCCCGAATGCGTGTTCGTGAACAGATGCAGATCACAGCAGGTGAGCGCGTTTGGTGTGGAAATCCACCAGGAGACATCCTTTTTATCCGGCATACGGGATAAATTCAAAACAATCCTCTTCATACACCCCGTCGATCTCGAATCCCCAGCCTTTATCCGACTTTCCCACCGCCAGACGGCATCTGCGTCCATCGGAAAGCTCCATGTCCACAAAACTTTCCAGATCCGTTGCCCGGACATAATACTTTGTTCCGGCAGGAAGCTTTTCCTCTTTCCCGCTGCCATCCGCGTCGAAGACTGTCACCGGAAGCTCCCTCGTGGATACCAGCGCCGCCTCATCCTCCTTTGAATCGCAGACATTGACTTTTGTATACACATCATTCTCTGCCACCGGCATCCCGCTCTCACCCACATGGAATTTCCGGTAAGCGTCATATGTTCCCAGGGCATCCACTCTGCGGGTAAGGTAAAATCCATCCGGATCATTTAACAGGGCGCCATGAGGACTGTCATTCGATGTACCAACATGGCAGATCTCTTCTCCCTTCAGGTCAAAGACTTCCATGGTCCTCCAGTCATTCTCACTCTGGATCTCCGTGTAGAGATATGGGTGCCCGTCATCTGTCATGACGATCCAGCCGTACTGGGGCTGTCCATAGAGTTCCATCGTGAATTCTTTCTTCTTTCCACCCTGTTCCCGCTCGATCGTGATATTTCTCGCGTCATACCCGTCTGCGGCATCATCAAAATGATAACTCACAGAAGTATCGTTTTCCTCGTGCTCATACGTCACAGTCTCCCATGGACTGATCTTTTCTGCCCAGCCTTCTGAAGCTTTCCCTATATAGTCTGTCTGGAACATCGCTTCATTTCCGGCAAACGGAACCTCCACTTCAACAGCTCCTGCCGCATATGAGGCGATAACATACTGATCAAAATGAATGCACACACCTGTTTTTGTGATGCACCATCCCAGTGGCCCATATCCATCCGTCCCCTCAAACAGACTGTCCACAGTCATTTCATAATCTTCGAATAATTCCTTCTCCTCCTTCTGGTCAGAAAGCTCCTCCTCCACATATTTCCGGAATCCCGGAAGATCTTTTACTACATCGCAAAGTTCCAGCTCTTTTCCTGTCTGCGTATCGAAATTGTGGTATTCCGTCACAGAGCTTGGATGCGCGCCTCCCAGATCATAATATTTCAGCCAGTACATACTGACGACCGTATGGTCGAAGCGGACCGGATTAAATTCATAATTGCAGACATATGACTGCTTCCTGTCCGGGTAATTGTTCCGCATATCCTCAGCTTCTTTTTTATAGGAGGCATACTCCTCTTTATTCTGGCTGACCAGGTTTTTATTCAGGAAAATGAGCGACTGCTTCAGCGCATCATATCCGTCCCCCTGTACATAGACCTTGTCGCAGCGCGATGTGATGATTGGAGTCTGGTCTGTGTCATCCCATTCCCCGTCATATTCCCCGCTTACCGCGATAGGGATCAGGGTGAAGCGGTCCGTCTGGGCATCCGCGCCCTGCTCGTGTCAACTCCAGACCAAAAAAAATTGATTTTTTTGTACCCTCAAATATCACTTCCCATTATACCTGCTATTGCAGTATATTGAAAGCAATATTTATACTTGCAGAAGAAAGGAGTGCCACATTTTCTCGGCACTCCAAACTCTGTAACCATCCATCTTACTTGAAAAATGGATCATCTGTATTCCATACAATCTCTATATTGTCCTCTCCATTGATAATCACTTTTTTGATTACCTTCTGGATTTTCTCTCTGTCAAAAGATTCCATATTGATGATACTTTCTAACTGTGTCTCAAACTTACTAGAAGAATTATCTTCTGGCGGTATTTCTGTTTTAAGCTGTTCGATTTCCTGGTGCAATTCATCAATCTGCTCCACCATCGCCTTTGAACGCTTGACATACTCTTCTCTTGTGAGCTTGTCATCCTTATAATCAGAATACAACATCATCTTTTTACTGCTGAGGCTCTTCACCTTCTTTTCAAGTGTTGCAATCTTTTCTTCCGGAGATACTTCTTTCGATTTACCGGCTCTCTTTATTCCTTTCTCATCCAGATAAACTGTTGCATACATATTTACAGTTTTCATGATTGCATCTTCAACCTTGGCAATTTCCACCCTGTTGCTTTTGCATGGAGAATTTTCCTCAATTCTGGACGAGTAACAAAGAAGAATGTCACCTTTTACCCTTTTGCTGGGTGCTAAAGCTCTGCCACACACACCACAATAATAAAATGGATTATAGTTTCTCTTACCACGCTTTGAACGAACACATTTTTTTGAATTAGCGTGTGCCATATCAAATAATTCCTGAGTAATAATGGGTTCATGGCAATTTTCTATCACCATCCATTCGTCTTTAGGAACATAGCTTGAAGTGTTATTGCTGCCTACCCTCTTCTTTGTTTTATTCCATATCAGTTTTCCAAGATAAACTTCATCGTTTAATATATCCCGGATAGAAGAAGTACTCCACAGACTTTTTACTTCAACTGCATGGAAAAAGTTTCTGCTTCCTTTTCTCTTTTTGTATGCGGATGGTGTATCAATACCCTGAGCATTCAGATAATTTGCCACTTCCGTTTTACTTTTGCCCTGTGCGGTCAGTTCAAATATCAGCTTAACCACTTCTGCTGCTTCCGGATCCACAATAATCTTATGCTTATCATTTGGGTCTTTGACATATCCATACCTTAACTGACCACTGATGTTCTCACCTTTCAGTATCCTTGTGTGCATTGCAGAACTGACTTTATTAGACAAGTCCCTGCTATAAAGCATATAGATTAAGTTCTTAAACGCAACATTCATACCGCCCGTCGAACCATCATAGTTATCGCTGTCATAATTGTCATTAACTGCAATAACTCGTACCTGATAAAGTGGAAGTATCTGCTCCAGAAGACTACCGACTTCAATATAATCCCTTCCGAGTCTGGATAAATCCTTTACAACAATGCAGGATATTTTATCAGCTCGGACATCCTCCATAAGCTTCATATAGCCTGGTCTTTCAAATTTTGTTCCGGTAAATCCATCATCACAGTATTCCTGTACCTTCGTATCCTTAAGCTCCGAATGATTGCCAATAAATGATTCTAACAATTCTCTCTGACTGGATACACTGTTACTCTCTTCCTTCTGATTTAATGATACATCCTCATCTTCCATAGAAAGGCGAATATACATAGCAGTTATCTTACTCATACAAATCACCTTCTCTCTTATTCTTTACCTGTAACAGTTCTTCCAGGCAATCATCATACACCAGATTTACGGAAATTCTTCCATCTTCAAACACCTGTACCTTGTCAACAAATGCATCTGCCAGCTCTTTGTTAAGCTTTCTGCATTTCAGATATTTATTGATAAGGTTTTCCCAGTCTTCATCAATCTTATAATTCTTTGAATACAGGTTCTGAGATACTAAAAGATTATCAATCTCCTTCTTCAAAGCTTCGCTTTTTAGAAGATACTGCTGTTTTAATGTCAGATATTCGCTCTCATTAATCAAATGTTCTGAGTAATCTCCATATAACTCAGAGAACTTGCGGTTTACCTTCTCCAGTTCCCTGCGCTGTCTGGTAATGGCTTTTTCATACACATCGTATTTTTTCAGTCCGCTGCTTCTTGCATTCAATTCCCGTATCACTTTTAATGCGTCAATACAGCAACGCATATGATTTGAAATCTGAGCAAAGACAGCTTTGTTGACTTCCTCCTGATCAATTTTGTGTCTTGAACATGCCGGATTAATACCATCTGAAAAAGTTCCACAAAAATATACATACGATTTTGTTGTTCTTGGAGAAAGTCTCATTCCCTTGCCACAGTCTCCGCATACGATTTTTCCCTTTAGCAGATTCATTTCATTAGGTGGGTGTTTTGTAAACTCTTTTGCAAAATAAGCATCCGAGATTTCCTTTACTCTTTCCTGTACCTTTTCAAATGTCTTTTTGTCGATAAGCGGCTCATGCGTATTTTCAACAACGACCCATTCACTTGGATCTGTTGCATGGAGTGGAATATTATTGTATTTCTCAATTACTACTTTCCCATGCACCGCCGAACCAATATAAGCCTGATTTGTCAGTATTGACTTGACTGTTGTTTTGGTCCATACACCATTGGTTCTTACATTCTGCTGATAACCAAGAGATTTTAAATACATCAATGGTGACATTATTCCCTGCTCATTCAGATATTTTGCAATTGGTGTGTAACCTTTGCCATCTAAAAACAATTTATAAATAAGCCTGACATTTCCAGCAGTTGCTTCATCCACAACAATTCTGTTCTTCTCCGTCTTGGATTTCAGATATCCATATGGAGCAAAACCGCACATATATTCATCAGTAGTCCATTTTCTACGATGTGCAGTTGAAACTTTCTTGGAAATATCCTTTGCATAAAACTCATTTACGATATTTTTCAAAGGCATCATAAGGTCTGTGCCCGGTCTGAACGAGTCAAAATCATCCGTAACAGCAATGAATCTTACATTGAGAAAAGGAAACACTCTTTCAATGTAGTTCCCCATCTCCACATAATTTCTTCCAAGTCTCGATAAATCCTTAACAATAATACAGTTAATTCTTCCTGTTTTTGCATCCTCAAGCATTCGCTTAAAATCCGGTCTTTCAAAATTAGTACCGGTAAAGGAAGCATCATAATATTCCTCTTCAATTACAATATCTTCGTGATCTTTGACATAATTCTTCATAAGTTCCATCTGTGTTTCGATTGTCCCTCTCTCAATGTTCTCTTCCTTTTCATGGGACAGTCTTGCATATAATCCAGCCTTAAAAAGTACCTTCTTCTCTTTATCCGGTAAGGCTGTGTTTTCCTGTAGCATCATATTTTTTCTGCTTTTTCTTGCCATATTACACAGCCTCCCTTCTGCTGATATTTAATTGTCCACCCGGTTCTTTATCTACTTGATAACCAAGTTTTTCGACTGATTCTAATAACTTCTTATAACAATCATCAAAGTCAAATACGATTTCAATCTCTTTATTCTCTGAAACCCTTACCTCAGAAATCAGTTTTACAACCACGTCCCTGGTCAGTTCCTTAATATCCTTGTATTCGGTAAAATAATTCATCCAGAGATGCTTATCATCCTTCTCCTCAAAAATTAAAGCAATGTCTCTCTCAATCTGGCGAATTATTTCTTCTCCCTCTTTTGCTTTTTTCAGATATGCCTCATGAAGTTCAAGATATTCTTCTTTAGTAAGAATTCCGTCCTTCATATCTTCATACAGTGAAGTTTTCAGTCTTTTACACTTCTCAACTTCCTCAAGTTTTTTCTGTTTTCTTGCTTCAAGACTTTTTACATCAAGCTGCTGGAAAGGAATTGTTCCAATATAATCAAGTATTTCTTCCAGATTCATTACGTTTTTGATATGAAGCTTTAACATTTCAAGCACCGTATCCTCTAATAACGATACTGATATTGAGTGCTGTGAACACTGCTTTGTCAATTTATGATTAGAGCAGATATAGTAAGCGTATTTCTTATCACCTGCTGTTGTAATTTTTCTTGTCATTGGTGAACCACAGTCTGCACATACTGCAATACCTGAAAGATTATAGACCATATCTGAATCCGGAGATATTCTCGTATCCATTCCCAACAACCTTTGAACAATCTCAAAATCCCTGTCACTAATAATCGGCTCATGATTTTTTTCGATTCTTATCCAGTCAGATTCCGGCTTAACAACCTCCTGCTTCACTTTATGATTTGGTGTCGTTCTTTTGCCTTGAACAAGATTTCCAATGTAAATCTCATTTTCAAGAATCCTGCGGACCGTGACTGAACTCCATACCGATTTTTCATTCTGTAAAAATCCGGTCTGATAACCGCTCCCTGTGCTCTGCTTATATTCCATAGGTGCAAGCACACCCTCATTATTCAACTGTGTTGCTATTGCATCCTGACTCATTCCGTGAAGCTTTAGCCGAAAAATTTCCTTCACAATACCGGCTGCATAAATATCAATAACCAGCTTATGTTTATCATCATCCGATTTTTCATACCCATAGGGAACAAATGCACCGATATACTCACCATTTTTTCTCTTTACATCCAAATGGCTTCGTATCTTTATACTGATATCCCTGCAATATGCATCATTGATCAGGTTTTTAAACGGAATAATAATCTCATCACCCTGTGACTTTCCAGTCACACTGTCATAGTTATCATTGATTGCAATAAACCTTACACCAAGAGCCGGAAATAATCTTTCGATGTATCGACCTGAATCAATATACTCACGTCCAAAACGTGAAAGATCCTTTACCACCACACAATCAATTACTCCTCGCTTAATATCTTCCATCATCGTCTGAAAAGACGGACGGTCAAAATTAGAGCCGGAATAACCATCATCCACATATTCTTTAACTATTCTAATGTCTTTTTTGTCTGCAAGGAAATTTCGGATGAAATCCTTTTGATTTGAAATACTATTACTCTCAGCTTTTGCGCTGGTAGAAACATCGCCATCCTCCTTAGATAATCTAACGTAGATGGCTGCATGATAGATTTTTGAGATTTGTTTACTCATATCGCAACACTCCTTTAAATATTCTACGTCAGATGTACCCAACTAAAATATCAAAGGAAGTTATGCCATATTCATTTAGTCCTTGAACATATCATAGCACAACTCCCTTTCATTTTCCATATGATTCTGAAAAAAGATTCTAAACTGTAAGCAGCATATTCTTGAAAGCTTCTTCTATGGAAACTCCATTATTGGCAAAGCTTACTTTAACTTTCATCTTCCCCACTCTCATCATATAGGGATTTCCAACTTTTCTTATAAACTTCTGCTGTCTCTTTTCAATCGTATCATTCAGATCAGCATGATAAGATGCCATATCGGGCATTTCATTAATCTTGACATCACTAAAATCAGTATCAAGCAATGCTCTGTATTCTTCTGCTGTCATAAAATCTATCCCCCTT
>OGIC01000933.1_pt1 | contig 11988 bp, 8 predicted proteins | sample 1571681 | NCBI WGS metagenome assembly OGIC01 (sample SAMEA2582046, study PRJEB24529) | metagenome | biome: Human gut stool | place: China | collected 2011
CGATCATGCTGATTGACAACCCACAATTGTATAGTCTCCCCACAAATGAGATGATTACGAGCGGACATATAGAAAGACTATTCCGAAACGAATCTGTGACATTTGATGCACAAGCAATGAAGATAATCATCAAATAAAGTCCAAAGAGACTTTATTCCGTAACATACCCTCCTTCAGATTCGCAAACCAATGGATATAGGTTTTCATCGCCCCCTCGTCGAGACGAATATCATAACTTTGTAAAAATCCAACAAATGGGATAAAATTACCAAATGGTAATTTTTATCTTCTTTCAGCCCCCTACCTTTGCACCCGATTTAACAAACAAAAGATAGAAAATTATGAAAGATAGTATTGATTTCGGCAGTATGGACGTTTCCATGTTATTCCGCAAATTATTGGTTCCTACAGTACTCGGAATGGTTTTCTCGGCTATATTCGTCATCACAGACGGAATATTCGTAGGGAAAGGAATTGGCAGCGATGCATTGGCAGCCGTCAATATCGCGGCACCATTCTTTATGATTGCCACCGGAATCGGACTGATGTTCGGAATCGGAGGATCGGTAGTTGCCTCCATTCATTTATCGCAAAGGAAAAGTAAGGCGGCAAGCATCAATATAACACAAGCTTTTATTTTCTCTTCACTCATTATATTAGTGATGTCTGTGTTGTGCTGCCTATTTGTAGAACCATTGGCACGATTGCTCGGCAGTTCGGAAAAGCTGTTGCCGCTTGTGATAGAATATATGTTATGGTATCTACCATTCCTGGTATTCTACGAACTATTAAGCACAGGTATGTTCTTTATCCGGCTGGACGGTTCGCCCAACTATGCCATGATGTGTAATGCCGTTGCTGCCATACTCAACATCATCTTAGATTATATTTTCATTTTCGAGTTTGACTGGGGAATAATGGGAGCCGCCTTCGCAACCAGTCTAGGAACCATTGCAGGGGGATTAATGACTCTAATCTACCTTCTACGATTCTCTCATAGCATCCGTTTATACCGCATTAAATTGAGTATAAAAAGTCTGATGCTCACCTTCCGCAATGTCGGTTACATGATAAAACTGGGAACCTCCGGTTTCATCAGTGAGGCGTCTATCGCCTGTATGATGTTTTTAGGAAACTATGTTTTCATCCGCCATCTCGGAGAAGACGGAGTAGCAGCATTCAGCATTGCCTGTTATTTCTTCCCCATCATCTTTATGGTCTACAATGCCATTGCACAATCTGCACAACCGATTATCAGCTACAACTTCGGAGCCGGACAACCTGACCGTGTCAGAAAAGCACTGCATCTTGCCTTCCGGACAGCTTTAATCTGTGGAATCTGTTTTTTCATCATCACTTTGCTATGCAGTCAGAATATTGTTTCATTATTTATCGACCGCAGCTATCCCGCATTTGACATAGCGGTAAAAGGAATTCCATTTTTTGGAATCGGATTTATTTTCTTTGCGGTTAACATGATAGGAATAGGTTACTATCAAAGCGTTGAACGGGGACAACGAGCTACTATCATCACTCTTCTCCGAGGAGTTGTATTTATGTTGATAGGTTTCTTTAGCCTTCCTCCGCTTTTGGGTGTAGCAGGTATTTGGCTGGCCGTACCATTAGCCGAGTTATTAACAATGCTTTATATTATCGGAATTTATCTCAAAGATCGCTTCATGGTACGCTGACGATGAGTATCTTTGCAGCATGGATACATTCATTGAAAAACTTTGCAATAAATATAAGGTATCGAAAACTGATATACAGACTTTACTGGGCTGTATGGAAGAAGTGTATTTCAAAAAGAAAGAATTAATTGTACGCGAAGGAACCAGGAATAACAATCTTTATTTCATAAGAACAGGGATCTGGCGGGCATATTATCATAAAGACGGAGTAGATACCACCATTTGGTTTGCTTCAGACGGAGAAGCTGCCTTCTCCGTCTGGGGATATGTAGATAATGCATATTCGCTCATCAATATCGAAGCAATGTGTGATAGTGTAGCTTACTGTATTTCCCGGACTGCTCTGAATCAACTATTCTCCTCCTCTATCGGACTCGCCAATCTGGGACTTCACCTGATGGACCGTCAACTACTTTTACAAGAGAACTGGCTTATCAGCTCCGGAAGTCCGCGGGCAAGAGAGCGTTATCTTACTCTTATCAAAGAGACACCGGAACTATTGCAATATGTACCTTTAAAGCATATAGCCTCCTATCTATGGATCACTCCGCAATCATTGAGCAGGATTCGGGCAAAGATAGCGTCTTCTTCTCTTTAATAGACGCCGTTTCCTTTTCCATATCCAAACAAATCAAATTTTATCCTTCCAACGCATCTCCAGCCTCTTAAAAAAGTGGTTCTGTCAACATTATTAGTTATGACAGAACCACACCCAGTATTAATGCCAGAATCGACATTGTTCCAGTTATTTAATAGAGAAATAGCAACTTTCTATTTCAATTATAAATCTGAGTCCGGAGCCAAATATTTAAGCTTTCCCCACGATTTATTGGGCTGATTACCTAGCCATAACTCAAGCTTTCCTCCTTTGGCAAAGTCTGCATGATCAAATTGTGCATAATTCCATTCCACATTGTTCAATTGCGCACGTTGGATATAACAATTTTCAGCAGAATTATTGTGGGTAGTTATAGTAAATGTACTTCCTTCATAATAATTTTTATTCAATTTGATTGTAATCTTATCAAAAATAGGTGAAGTAATATCATAGTATGGAGTATCAGATTCCGTCCCTGTTACACTAAATAGTCCAAGTGCCATCAAAGCACTGACACCTCCCATTTGACCTTCATCTTCATCATGACCACCGTACCCTTTATCTGGAGTAATTCCCCCATACGCACGTTCTTTTACCTGACGCACCCAATATTGTGTCAACCAGGGTTTTCCACCATAGGTAAAGACGTGTGCATTAGAACATCCGGGCTGATTAGCATAACTTACGTATCCTCCACTGTAAGCATAAACAAAATCTAAATCCTTTGCCTGCTCAAATGCAAAATTTAACTTCTCACAAAACTTATCAGCACCTCCCATCATCTTTACCAACTTAGGTAGTTCATGAGACAAAGACCAGGTGGCCTGCCAGGAATTAGCTTCCACCCAACCGCTTCCACTCAATCCATCCTGATGCAACCATTCACCATTTCTCTTTTTCGGAAATACCAACCCCTGTTCCGCATTGAATAAAGGAGTCCATGCTCGTGAACGTTTTTCAAACATACGCGCTTCCGAGCGTTTTCCCAACCTTGCAGCCATCCGGCTTGCTCCCCAATCTTGAAATGCCCATTCCAGAGTTTTGCTTGCATTGTCCGGACAATAACCATGACTGATATAAAACTTTAAATCATCAGCACTCTCATAGCTCATCATTCCGCCAGGCATATGATTACGTTTTATGACATCAAGTGTATGCAAAGGATCGGCTTTTTTCATAATTCCTTTCATATATGTGCTTACCAGTAAACTAGTAGCCGGACAACCGGTCATAATAAATGAATATCCACCCGAACATGCCCCACGAGGCAACAGTTTTCCATTATCAGCATACTGAACCAGACAAGCAGATAAATCATCCATGACTTCGGGCCATGCCAGCCCCCATAAAACGTTCAAATTCCAATGTGTCAACCAAAGCCCGTCAAAGCCATACATATTAAACTTCGGTTTTCCATCGGCTGTAAGCGGAAGACGACGTACCTTCATAGGTTCAGACGTACGTTTATTGACGTATTTATTTCCGGCATAATCCGGATAATAGCCATTCACATCATTTATTTTATGCCGTCCTAACAATACATGCCAAAGGTCAGTATAGAACTTGATACGTTGAGCATCCGTACCACCTTCAACAGCTATACGTCCTAAAGCCTCATTCCAGATTGAACGGGTTTCTTTACAGACCTTGTCAAAATCCCAATGGTTCAGTTCCGCATCCATATTGGCTATTGCATTGTCTACACTGGTATAGGAGAGTGCCATCTTAAAAAGCAACTCTTCAGCATTTAGCTGTCCAAAGTTCAAGACCATACCTGCAGCATTCCCCGCAATGACCTCAACATCGGGCAAGACGCCCTTCTCATTCCATCCGTCAATACTTTTTATAGGGCGGTTACAATCTAGTACAAAACTTATTTTTATGCTGTCCGGACCGCCCCAGAAACGTTCTGTCGTGAAAAATTCTCCTACAACACGTGTATCGCTGACACGCAGTAAGGTAGCTTTATCCATAGAGCAATTACCCAAAACACTACCTACATCCACCAATAATTTGGCATTTACATTTTCGGTATAATTCAAACGATAGAATGTAGCCCGCTCTGTTGCCGTATATTCCACCCAAGTCTTATATCGGTCCAAATACAGACGATGATAGCCTGGCTGAATTATTTCACTTTCATGTTTAAAAGGCGATTTCCATCCTGCCATACCTTCAGTAGGATTTATTTCCCCTACAACCGGCATTATGTTCGGACCGGAAATCATCCACTCATTTATTTGAGAGAATCCCAAGATATCCGGAAAATTATAATTGTATCCGCCACCTCCCTGATTTTTATTGCGGGTAAAAGCATGAGCAGCCACCATACCAAAGGGACGTCCTCCCGGAGTACAGAAGAACCATCGTCCCCGGGTAGTTTCAATATAAGGGTCAACCCACTCCACATAGTCAGTTTGATCACCATGTGCGGCAAAAACTTCGATTTCAGACAACCCCAAATTCTTTCCATTACCGTCTGTTGCTTCAAAACGAATCCATTTCACCTTTTTCTTAGGAAAAGAGATACTTTTCGGACTTCCATCATTGGGAATAGCTGTTACACTAAGCTGAGATCCATCACTAAACTGAAGAGTTCCACCGGCAAGATGTTCAGCAAGAGACACACGGTCATATAATACCACTCGATCCACACACACTTCTTCATCCCATTCCAACTGTGCCCACGGAGTATACATGACTCCCCACGATGTAACGCTCCCCTTGCAAGCCCATTCGCCCTTATCACCATACATTATTTTACCGTCAACCAAGTTGTTGGCAGCATAATTTTCATTCAACACATTAGATACCGTGACGTGCGCCCGTGGAGCTATATTATCTTGTGCTGCCTGAAGTACAAGAGTACTGCTACACCATATAGCAGCTACTGCTAATCCTTTTATTAAGTTCTGATTCATCATTATATTTTAATTTATTATAAAGCTGTCTGCTCCCCACTCTTGCGTTCTCTTACTGCAAAAGCACAGTAGGTGAGATACAATACACAAAGCAAAATGACAATAACCCCAGCTGTAATTCCGGCATTGTCTATTGCAAACCCAATAACAGGGGTTACCACTCCTCCTCCGGCTACAGCCGTCAGCATTAATCCAGAAATCTGATTCATTTTTGTAGGACACTCTTGAAATGCCATCGAATAAATGATAGAAAATACAGACGAAGCAAAAAAGCCGACTCCGCCAATACACAATAGACTAACAGCGGGATTCTGAATACCGATCAATAATACAAGCATCAGGATACACGCCAGAATATTGACTTTGAAATAACGTACACCTGCAATGCGGGTCAGTAAGAAAGCACCGAGAAGAGCGCCAACCGTCCTACTAAAGAAATATACTTGTGGAGCAAACTTCACTTGTTCTGCAGTCCAGTCATACCGGATACTCATCAGTTTTGAACTGACATAGTTTGTAGCGACATCCACACCTACAATAAAGAATATTCCCCAAAAAAGAATGAGTATAGTTCTATTCTTCAGTAGGTTGAAAGAATCAGAGAAAGATACTTTACTCTCTTCCACCTGCTCTCTCCAAATGGGAGTAAACGTCAGCCATAAAGCAAAAAATAATGTAATAGTGCCTAAAATGGGGAAGCAATAATACCATTTATCATCACCAAAATGCAGGGTGGCAAACAATACAATTTCAGGACCGACCAAAGAAGAAACAGCCTTGATAACCTGTCCGGTCGTCAGACTACTGGTCAATAACCGAGGGCTAGAAATAACATTATTCAATAACGGATTTAAAGAGATCTGTAATATAGCATTTCCTACGCCTAACAAAACGTACGCAATAATACAGGTTACACTACTGTAGACCAACAATGGCAAAAACATCCCAACCACTGTCACCGCCATACTGGCGAGTACTGTATTTTTCCGCCCGTATTTACTCATTCTGTTACCAACAGGAATCCCTAAAAATAAAAACCAGATGAATACCATTGAAGGAACAAACCCCGTCATGGTTGGAGACCAATTAAAGTTCTTCTGCATATAGTCGGATGAAATACCGACTATATCACAGAATCCCATAACAAAAAAAGCGGCTAGCACGGGAATGGCTTTCAAATAAGAGTTATTCTTTACCATAACTATCACTTTAATATATGATCTACGGGTACCCAAAAGAAACGAGGCTGATACAACGATGCCTTCTCAAATACCTTCTTCAAATCATAAGTATTAACATTATAACACATCAATATTTTATCATTTTTCATGTATTGAGGATGTACCATCGTATTATATGTCATCATATTGTCTTTTTCAAAATTAGGTTCATCCACCGTATAGAGCAATTTCTCATGACTAAATGCACCTTCAGGACTGTCGGCAATATAAGAATAAATCTCTTTGGCATTTCCCGAACGATTTTGGGAAACCAACACTATCTTTTCTTTTAGACTAAATACATTAAATTGTTCAGAGATATTTTTCTGAAGTCCTTCAAGTTTCGCCGTTTTAGTAGCGTCCGACTGCCAGCCAGCGCCATCCCAATACACAAAGTTCGTCAACTTATTATCAACCAATTCAGCTTTCGCCACATGAACAACTGCCTTTGCTCCTGTTGAATCCGACTTTGTTCCATAGACGTAGATTGCATTTTGATAAGGCATCACTGCATGTCCATAGTGTACACCATTCTGATTGGCAGCAGGAATATTCACCTTATCAATGATCTTCATGGTTTTCACATCCAGACGGAAATAGTCACAACACATATATTCAAAACCAAAAGATCCCTCACCCACTTTCCTGAACTTGGACATAAACAAATGAAGAATACCATCTTTCACAAATCCATCTCCAGGCCAATACCAACGGGGCGAATCTCCGTCCTGCTCTGCCGGTATATATGCGGAAGGATTCTTCAAATCACCACTATACAAAGTCTCCAGTTCTCCTTTCTCATTAATAATCGTAAAAGTGTTACCCATCACAAATTTAGAGTCTTTGCTCCTTTTATCATCAACAACATCTCCAAAAAATGAGTCTCCCCACATAAAAAGACTTCTTCCATCCTTCAAATCTATAGATATAGCACCGTCACCTCCTGTCACTCCACCGCCAAGCCCGGGCATTAGCCGTGTACACCACATCGAATCGAGTTCGACCTCCATCTTTGTCACAGATGACTTATTATTGTTTTGGCAAGATACAAATAATGTACAGGCCAACAAATAGATAAACTTATTCATAATCCTATCATTTTGGTTATTGTCCATAGCCTTCATTCTGAGTAATCGTGTTTTGTGACAAGTCTATTTCTCTTTGAGGAATAGGAAAATTCACATGATATTCTTTAGGAGTAGATTCCGGTTTGGCAGCCTTTATGATAGACACAAATTCTTGCGGCGTACACATTCTGGTCAAATCAAACCAACGATGTCCTTCCATCACAAATTCATGGCGGTACTCGTTCAATACAGCATTTTTAAATCCCTTATAGTCGGTAGGTACAGCTGTGGTCAGCCCGGCACGGTTCCTTACAGCATTAATTGCAATCACCGCCTCCTCATTAGCTCCTTGATTTATTTCATTCAAAGCTTCGGCTATAATCAAATACATCTCAGCAGTACGAATTGCCGGAAATATGGCCTCGGTATTATTCCCTTTAGGTTCAGCCTGGCTATCCCAATACTTAAAAACATAAGGCTTATCAAAATCCTCGACGCTACCATCACTATAAGTAAAACTTCTTTTCAAAGTAACATCCAAGCGTTGGTCATTCTGCTGATCAAAGCTGTTCCACAAATCTTCGGTTGCATTTTCCCATCCCTGAGCATTGCTGACTCCGTCAAGGGCAGGCAATAAACGTACCAAAAACTGTCCACCTTTCCAACCTTCACTCAACGCCGCACTAAAGTTTACTCCCCAGATTATTTCCGTATTAAAACGATTGGTCACCTTAAATAAATCACCGTAGTTTTTAAGCATAGGGAAACTCTTGATGACAGATTTAGCCTTGTTTACAGCAAGTTGGTAATGCTCCTTACTCTGATGTTCTGCTGCATAAGTAACATAAACCCTGGCTAACAAAGCTGATGCAGATGCAGGGTAAGGTCTTCCCCCGCCAAAACGTTCAGCGTACTTCAAATCGGTTTCAGCAGTCTTAAGATCCGAAAAGATCAGTTCATAAATTGTCTCTTTGGAGGTTCGGCTAGTTACATCTTCCGCAGCACTCTCAACATTATGTTCGCGTAAAGGAACATCGCCAAACATACGGATCAAATCAAAATACATCATTGCTCTAAAGAATTTTGCTTCGGCCACCAACTGATTTCTTAAAGTCACATCCATATCAATGGATGGAACTTTATCAATCACAACATTACAACATTTTATCGTTTGATAAAAATCTCTCCACAACAATTCTACAGGCTGATTATATTGGTCTATCTGCATATTTTCTACCGACTGATAGTCAATGCTGGTTTGATTTGTTTCCGAATTATCAGCAAACATATCCTGAAGAACCCAATAATCATTGTAGAAAGTGCCACCATAGTTTTTATCCCATAATCCATTGGGAGCATATCCGATAATCAAATAATCATAAATAGCATTGGTAGCGGATATAGCATGTTGAGCAGTTTTATAATATCCTTCACTTGTAATATCCCCTTTAGGCTCTTCGTCCAGGAAATCCGAACAAGCAGTGAACATAAATGCTCCACCCAATAAAACGCTTAATATGTATTTTTTCATAATCTATTCTTTTTTAAAAATTCATTCTTAAACCAAACTCATACGATTTAGACATCGGATAAGAACCATAATCAGCTCCCATTGAAAGATTATCGTTAGAAAAACGACTTACCTCGGGATCATATCCGGAATAATTGGTGAACGTATAAATATTCTTTAATCCGGCAAAGATTGTAAGTCCCTCACAATAAAATTTCTGAAGGATGCTTTTTGGGAAAGTATAACTTAACGTGATATCTTTCACTCTGAGATATGAACCGTCTTCCACATAATGATCGGATAAAATAGTACCTGATGATTTGGTCGTGGCACGAGGATATTTATTAGTAGGATTCTCTGGAGTCCATCTTTCCAATGCTGCCACAGAGTTGTTTTTATGTCCGTCAAAGCTTTCCAATGAAAACTTATTGAAGTTCACAATCTCATTACCTACCGCACCTTGCAAATAGACTGTCAGCCCAATGGATGAATGATCGCGCAGGTTATAAGTAAAGGTATTATTGAATCCGAAAGTAAAATCCGGATTGGCATTTCCCAATTCAAATAAATCGTCCTCATTAATCACATTATCACCATTCTTATTGACATATTTACGATCGCCATGCTTCAAGGTTTTTCCAGAGAAATATGGAATTTTAGACAAGTCTTCGCTCAGTTGTGCTATACCATCAGTTTTATATCCATAAATTGTACCGATAGGTTTACCCTCATTTATTTTAGTCCAATAGGTTACTCCCAAAATAGATGCCCCCGAAAGATTCTCCTGGCTTCCAGCTAAATCTGTAATTTCATTCTTATTGTAACCGAGAGTAAAATTCATATCCCAGCCGAATTTACCGGCAAAAGGCACTACTCCCAAAGCAAATTCAAAACCCTCATTACGCAGACTGCCAACATTCTTTACGGCTGTATCATAACCGGTATTAAATGACACAGGCATAGCAAGCAGCAAATCGCGCGTATTTTTGCGATAATAGTCCGCAGTTAAGGTAAGACGATTATTGAATAAGCCCAAATCAAAACCAAGATTTACCTGAGAAGTCGTTTCCCACTTCAGGTCCTGATTACTCAGTGTATAAGGCACCACCCCGGTTGCCACTTCACTATTGCCAAAATAAGCTTCTGTGTTGTACATTAACCCTTGCGAACTATAAGGAGGAATTCCTTCATTACCCACAATACCGTAACTTACTCTCAACTTCATATTCGAAATGGCTTGCAACTGCTTCATGAAATTCTCTTCTGAAATTCTCCAAGCACCCGAAACTGAAGGGAAAAAGCCATATTTATTCCCCTTTCCAAATTTTGAAGATCCATCAATACGCCCCGTCAGGCTCATTAAATAACGACCGCCATAATTATAATTCACGCGAGCCAAATAAGATAACATCTGCCATTCGGAGATGCCCGAACTTGCGGCTTGACGCAATGCTCCTGACTGTATGGAGTTGAATCCTAAAAATCCGTCTGTAAAATCAGCTGTTGCAACCGCCGAATTTTCCGAAACAAAAGCTTGCGCCGTCATACCAGCCAAAGCGCTAATCGTATGCTTCTCAAAAGTGTTTGTATAGTTGACGGTATTCTCCCACACCCAGTTGTAACCGTCACGATTTCCTACGCTGGCATAACCACCATTCGATTCTGCACGTTTTATCTCCCCAGGAGCGAAAGCCTGATCCTTTATATAGAAATAGTCGACACCGATACTCGTTTTAAAAGTTAGATTTTTAACTGGAACCCATTCTAAATAAGCATTAGCCAATGTCCGAAATGAAGTATTTCTATTTTTCGCTTCATAGGCATCTTGTACAGGATTACCCACATTGTTAGTTGTAGTGAGATTGTTTTCATAAATGTAATCACCGGACTGGCTCCCAGATCCGCAGCCGCCTCCAGATAGCTTTTATCCAGCTTCTCTAATGTGGTGTACAGCGGAAGGATCATAAACGGCAGGAAATCATAGGTCATACCAAGCACCGTATTCAAAAACGGATGATATGCCAGGTTTCCTTCCACCATGGTCAGCACTTCTTTTAATGCGACCACACGAAGGGTAAAATTGATCCACATGGGTGCGATAAAAAGTACCAGCAGTACATTCTTTTTCTTAATATCGCTGCGTGCCAGAATGTAAGCTACCGGATAGGCTACCAGCGTACAGCAGGCAGTCACAGTCATCGCCGTCACAAGGCTGTATACCAGTGTACCAATGGTATTTTCACTGGTGAAAAAGCTTACAAAATTCTGAACTGTAAACTGTCCCTGCCCATTGGTAAATGCATAATAAAGTACCACCAGAAGCGGTGCGATGACAAAACATATCAGGAACACTGCATAGGGGATACCAAGCTGTTTTCTTGAAAAACGCATCAGTCACACTCCTTTCAGTTTTCATCTGCCAGAGAAAGTTCAATGCTGTCTTTCGGAATCAGCAGTCTGACATAGTCATTTTCATTCCACAGATATTCATCATGAAGATGGAAATCAAACTCATCCTTCGTTCTGACAATGTAATGATAATGGTCACCTTTATAAATAAGAGAAATAATATTTCCGCAGATGCCCTCTCCATTCTCTGTATCATCACTCATTGTGATAGATTCAACCGGAACTTTCACTTTTACCTTCACGCCAGCTGTCTGGATCTCATCTCCGGATGCATCCACCAGAACACCTTCTGCATTGATGGTAGATCCCGGATACAGTCTGGTCACATCGCAGTCATACTCGCCGCCTGCAAATTCCACCATGTAATTCTTGGTCAGTTCGCCTTCATAAATATTCTGGTTCGTATCTGCCAGGATTACATGGATACCATCCGGCTCCAGACACATCCCGATGGTTTCTCCAACTTTTGCTCCTCTGGTTCCCTGGATCACCACTTCATTATCTCCGGATTCTACAATGATCTCATAATGCATTCCCTTAAAGATCACAGACTGCACCACGCCGGTGATTGT
>OGIC01000941.1_pt1 | contig 11866 bp, 6 predicted proteins | sample 1571681 | NCBI WGS metagenome assembly OGIC01 (sample SAMEA2582046, study PRJEB24529) | metagenome | biome: Human gut stool | place: China | collected 2011
TCAAGCGTATTGGGTGGTAGAGTAAAAGCAACCATCGAATCAACAGAAGACACTTCGGTCATCGAAGCGATGTTGAACAGTCCTTTCAAACCTGTAGAAGGAAAGATTATCTACAAAAAAACGGAGGAAGATGCCAAGATGAAGGAGATCCAGTTCAAGAACGCATACATCGTTCACTACTCGGAAACTCTGGACGCGAACAACGATGTGCCTATGACAATCACCATTACGTTCTCCGCTGAAGAAATCATCGTCGGCAGCGCAGCTCTTGACAACCGTTGGCCGAAGAAATAAATCGGCGTACATAGGTAAATCCTAAATCAAAACATTTGTCAGGCCGTCCGACGGACTTCCGCCGGGCGGCTTTGGCAATTTGGATATAAACCGTCAAATATAATGCCGCCATGCTGGAACAAAAAAAAGTCACATTGGAAATAGCCGGCATACCCATGCCGTCGTTTGTGCAGTTGATGCTCAAACAGAGCATCAATGAGCATCACTACTTTGAGATAACACTGGATATCCAAGCCATAGAAGCCTATGGCGTAGAAATCCCGGAGGCGTCAAAAGACTGGGTTGGGAAAAAAGTAATCATGGACTTCGGCGGCACTGTTTTTGTCGGCGTGGCCACCATGGTGGGACTTCATCGTTCCGGTGGAACACACGGAAATATAAAAGTGACGGGATATTCGTCAACATTCCTACTGGAGTCAGACCACACTTGTGCCTCATGGTGCAACAAATCCTTGTCTGACATCGTTAAGGAACTTACAGACAAGGCAGGAGTGCAAGCTCTTGTCAATCCGGAAACGAAATCGAAGCTGGAATACGAATGCCAGTACGAGGAAACCAACTTCAGATTCATACAACGGCTTGCCCGCCAATATCAGGAATGGCTCTACTACGACGGACAGAACCTTGTATTCGGGAAGCCACAGGCCGGCTCGACGACCAAGCTGACATACGGCGAGGAACTATCCGTGCTCGATGTCTGCTCGCAGACACTTGCCCGACCAATAAAGGGAAGTTCTTACCATTCGGTGAACGACCAGACCTATAACGGTCAATCCCCCGATACCGCAGCCGGACAAAACACATTGGGACAAGCGGCCTTTGACTCGTCATTGGCTTTGTTTACCGCTCCCGCTGTCCAACGGGCGGAACCGCGCATAACCAATAAGGGTGAACTTGACGCCTATTTCCAACGCAGGCAGCAAAGCGACAGCGCCGCATCCAGTTTCATCACCGGGGAAAGCGATTGCCGCATCCTTACGGTGGGCAGTATCATAGATGTTCATACCGCTATCCATACAGGAATAGGTATCCACGTAAAAAATAGCATCGGCACCTATATCATTACGGAAATAACCCACGTAGCCGGTATGGGTGACAGTTACCAGAACTATTTCACCGCACTTCCGTCCTCTATTCCCACCCTTCCATGCCCGGATGTACCTCTGCCTGTCGCTCATACACAGCAGGCCGTGGTTGTCAGCAACGAGGACCCGAAAAAGTTAGGCCGCGTCCAAGTCAAGATGAACTGGCAGACCGGTCCGATGCAAACCTCGTGGATACGGGTACTCACTCCTGACGCAGGTACAAGCGACAAAGTGGCCACAAACAGAGGATTTGTATTCATACCCGAAAAGGGAGACCAAGTCATGGTGGCATTCAGATATGATGACCCGAACCGTCCGTTTGTACTTGGCAGCTTATTCCATGGAAAGTCAGGCACCGGTGGCGGCAGTTCAAACAAAACAAAAAGCCTGACTACCCGCAGCGGTTGTACCATAACGCTTGATGATGAAAAAGGAAGCGTTATGATGAAAGACAAGGAAGGCAACAGCTATACGGCAGACGGAGAAGGAAATATCACAATATCTGCCTCTAAAAGCATCACCTTGTGTGTTGGAGAAAACAAAATAATGATTGATAGCGAAGGCAATATATCATCTAATGCGGAAAAGGACATAACAGAGTCCGCGGGTGCCAATATTGCGCAATCGGCAGAAAATATTGATTGTACAGCAAGCAGCAATTATAATATCTCCAGTACTGATTTTACAGCAACCGGCAGCAGCAGTGCCACGGTCAGCGGTACAACAAAGGCTACGATAGATTCTTCCGGAACCACAGCCGTAGCCGGAACTATTGTCAAATTGAATTAACAGCATATGAGCAACGCCATACAACAAATAGCAGACAAGATGCTCTACCAATGGGAAGATGCAGTCAGGAAACCGGTCAAGTTAATCCGTATCGTCATCAATCCGGGAGACGAAAGTATGCTTGATGCTTTCTATGACTATATGCTTGCCCTTGATAGCGAAGAGGAAGATATGGTGTTCCTCATAGAACTTCCGTTCAGTTCCAGAACCGATTTCTCAAAAGATGTTGTAGGGTATATTGCACAACAAGTAGAATACTGGAATAACTCAAAGAAACCCGAAGATATTGTCTTTGAACGTGTTGATTGGATAGCTGATTATAAGTCGGAAGAAGCGGAAAACGATGCCTCTGTCGCAGTTGCCAACTTCAACAAGCTGACAGAATCCCTTGTAAAAGGGACTGATATGAAATGCAGTTTTGTCTTTAACCTAAAGAACACATACGACTATGACGGATGTCGTGAATGGTTTGAAAAGGCTCTTGCTCTGCCATTCCACAAGCAAATGGTATGGGGGATATCCGACATAAAAGACTATGAACAGTTTGGCAAACTAATGGCCAAACACTCCAATGACGCGGTGTCTATTTATCCGCCAATAGATTTAGACGGTGCAATGGAGCAACTCGCGGAACAAGCGGCGAATGAAGATAAGAGCGACCCGGCAGCCTCGAATTTCAGGCTGGCATTAATCAAACTGATGAACAGTGTGAAAAAAGGGAACGCAGCGCAAACAGAGGAATTTGCGAAGAAATGCCTCGATATCGCTCTCGAAAATGTGAAGAAAGACATTAACTGGATCAGTCAATTTGTAACCGTATATACAATTCTATATACAGACCAGATTTCCCGTAAGGACTACAAGACGGCCATGTACTTTGCCGACAAAGCCGTAGAAGCCGCTGAAATCGGGGAAGAAAAATTAGATCCCTCTTTAGCTTGCCGATTGCTCGGAAACACCTTATTGGGGAAAGCCTCCATCTATGTACGGGAGTCGCTTTGGAAAGAAGCGGCAGAGACGTACTATCGCGGTGCTGAAGCATACTCCAGATGCAACGATTACCTAATGCAAAGTGAAGCATTGAGGCTGTGTGGTTGGTGCCGGGAAAATAATTATGAGAAATCGTTAGCTGCGGAATGTTATGTGGAAGGTTTCAGACTTTCAGACAAACTTTCCATAGACCTGATAAAGAACTCCTCTTATCCTCTCCTGTTATTAAGCCTGCTAAACAGTTCGGCACGCTCCAAGCTGGTCAGTGACGATGAAATAAATGAAGTTCTGACCAAAGTGTTAGGAGATAACTGGGAGAATTATTTGTATGAGTATAAAAGAAATTTAGGAAAATACAATGGAATGGCTGACCAACATATTGCGAAATCTTGAAGGGCTGTTCACTAATGCAACCGAATATGCCTATGCGAACCCTAAAGTGGGGTACTTAGTAGTAATCTTTCTGCTATTGGTTTGGCTTGTCGGACTGATATTCGACTGGAAATGGACATACGCCAGACCCGGAAGCTGGGGAGGAAATTTCTTTCTTGACTTATTGGGTCCAACCGGATTCCGATTTTGGCTCGGTGTAATTATTGTGATTGCCATTGTTGCATCTGCCTATTTGTATTTTCGAGTTAAATAACGATAAAAACTGACAGTTATGGCGGACACAGGCTATTTCGACAGCGTAAGTGCTAACCTAAAGACCGGCGTAGGTGCGCAGGTGAAGGGTATCTCGGAAGGCGTCAAGGCGAACTCCGATGCCGGAGTGTCACCGTCCGTCAATGCCCTCGACACGGGCGTCAAGGCGGCAGCCGCCATCGGCGGCCTTGCCGACGGCCTGAGCGAAGCCGCCATGCTTCCCGTACTGGGTGCCATGGGCATGAAGGGCATGGCCTGCCTGCCTATCTCCAAGCAGCTCGACCCGGTCATCGGCGTGGACATCCACCTCGTGACGATACCCCCGTCCCCCGTCGTGCCCATGCCTCACCCTTATGTCGGGGTCCTCCTCCGTCCGCAGGACTTCATCGCGGCGGCGGTCTCTTCGTTCATCCCCCCGCCACCGACAGCGGAACAGACGGGCGACGCCGACAGCGCGAAGCTCGCCGAGGTGGGCCACACCGTGCTGACGATGGCCGTCGGGATGCTGGGCGCCACCGTCAAGATAGGCGGCTTCATCCCCCGCGCGGTTGCATCCACACCCACGCGGAGCATCCCGCACGTCCCCATGGGCGCAGGCTGGGCGGCCCCTTCAGCGGCGATACCAAAGAACAACGGCCACGCCTTCATGGGCAGCCTGACGGTACTTGCCGACGGGATGCCCTTCTCGGGCGGCGGCGCGCACCTGCACCTTGACTGCAACGACGTGGGCATACCGAGCGTGCACAAGGTTCCGGGCATGTTCCTGCCCACGGGTGTCATCAACCCGATACCTCCCGCCAGACAGATACTCACCAGCCCGGTTCCCGTCCCCCTCAACCCCATGGCGGCACTCGCCCGCAAATGCACGGGGGCGTTCGGGCGTTTCTACAAGAAAAAGACCAGGAAGCTGGCGGACAGGCTGCACAGCAAGGTCAACAGGACGATAAAGAGCGAATCCCTGAAGAACATGCTCCACAAGGCCATCTGTACGGTCACGGGGCACCCCGTGGACGTGGCCAGCGGCACGTTCTTCACCGACGAGGAGGACTTCTGGCTCGACGGCCCGGTGCCCCTGTCATGGGAGCGCACGTGGTACAGCCGCAGCGACTACCGGGGTCCTCTGGGCAACGGGTGGCACCACGCCTACGACATGGGCGTCGTCGCGGACACGGAAGAGGGCACGCTGACGCTCCGCATGAGTGACGGCATCCCGGTGGCCTTCCCCCTGCCTACAGCGGAGGAACCCTCGTTCATCCTCTCCGAGCGCAAGGAGGCCCGTCTGGAACAGGACGGCGGCTACTGCGTGTGGGACATGGCCGAGGACCTCTACTACCGCTTCACGCGCAAGGAGTACGATTCCGTGCGCCTGCTTGAGAGCGTGACCGACTGCAACGGCCTGGGCATCCGCTTCGACTACACGAAAGAGGGCCTGCTGCGCTCCATCACCGACAGCGCGGGCCGCCGCCTGAGGGTGGAGCACGACACGAGAAGCGGACGCATCCTTGAGATATGCGGCCCGCATCCGGAAGATCCGGAGAAAGAGATTACCCTCGCCTCCTACGAGTACAACGCCGACGGCAACATGACCCTCCAGCGCAACGCGGCGGGCGACGTGATGACATACGAGTATGCCGGAAGGCTCATCGTGAAGGAGACATGGCGCAACGGCCTTGCGTGGTACTTCGAGTACGACGGTACAGGCGTGGGTTCGCGCTGCGTGCACACGTGGGGCGACGGCGGCATATACGACCACAGGCTCACGTTCCGGGAGGGAGTGACCGAGGTGCTCGACAGCCACGGGGAGCTGACGGTGTACCACCACCGTGGCGGCCTTGTGTGGAAGAAGGTCGATGCCAACGGAGGGGAACACCTGTGGCGTTATGATGACAGCCGCCGGCTCCTCGCACAGACGGACCCGCTCGGTAACAGCACCCTGTACAGATATGACCGCTGGGGGAACTGCACCGACAGCTCCGACCCGTGCGGCGGCAGCGTGTCCGCCGTGTATCCTGCCAAGGGGAACCTGCGCAACCGTCCCGTATCCGTTACCACGCCGGACGGCGGCACGTGGGAGTTCGGCTATGACCGCTCGGGCAATCTGGTGAGCCGCACCAACCCCGAAGGTGCCGTCACGAGGATGACCTACCGCAACGGTGCGGTGGCATCGGTGAAAGACCCCTACGGCGTGGTGACGAGGCTCGCCTATGACCGTTTCCATAACCTCACGGAAGCCTCCGACAGCCGGGGGAACACCTCGCTGTACGGCTACGACCTGCTGGGCAGGTGCGTGAGCGTCACCAACCCCAAGGGTGCGGTGCAGAAAAGGGAATACGACCCCGTGGGCCGCGTGGTGCGCGTGCTCGACTTCGACGGCAACGACATACGCCTGTCCTACGACGGGATAGACAACCTCACCGAATACCGTGACAACGTCCAGCACGTGGAGTACGGCTACTCCGGCATGTGGAAGCTGACAAGGCGCCGCGACCACCGGGGCGTGGTGAACTTCCGCTATGACCGGGAGGAACGCCTGCGCCGTGTGACAAACGAGAGGCTCCAGAGCTACGAGTTCACCCTCGACGCTGTGGGAAACGTCACCGCCGAGAAAGGCTTCGACGGGGCCGTCCGTCGTTACCTGCGTGACAGGGGCGGACGCGTCGTCAGGGAGACGCTGCCATCGGGAACGGAAAGGGAATACGGCTATGACGCCTGCTCGCGCGTGACGCGCGTCTCATACCCCACGGCCGGCGACCCCGACCAGACCTACGCCTACGGGCTGTCCGGCAGACTGGTGCAGGCATCGAGGGGGGAAAGCACGGTGGAGTTCGCGTACAACTCCCTGGGACTTCCGGTCCGGGAGACGGCCGACGGCAACACCATACTCCGCACCTACGACCATACCGGCAGGATACTCACGCTCGACAGCACGGTGGGGGCCTCGCTGCGCTACACCCGCAACGCCTACGGGGAGCTTGAGGGCTTCACTGCCACCGGCGGCAGCGACGCCGACGGCGCGGGCTCGTGGGAATCGGCACACCGCCACGATACGCTGGGCTTCGAGGTGGAGCGCATCCTTCCGGGAGGCATTGTCCGCTCGTTCGCCTATGATGACATAGGCCGTCTGGTGGATGCCCGAACACGCAAGGACTCGCGCACACGGCATATGCGCCGCTACCGCTGGGGCGTTGCCGACAGGCTGTTGTCCGTGGAGGACAGCAGGCGTGGCGAGACCCGCTACTCCTATACCCCGACGGGGCAGCTCGAAAGGGCGGAATATCCCGACGGCAGGGAGCAGTGGAGGAAGAGCGACCAGACGGGAAACCTGTATCCCGACCCGGACATGAAGTTGCGCCGCTACCTCGGTGGCGGACGGCTGGAGCAGGACGGCGAATGGCACTGCGAGTACGACGCGGACGGCAACCTGACGGAACGCTACCTCGGCACGGGAAGGTGGCTTGACGGCAAGAAGGACCGCTGGAGATACCGGTGGAACGCCGACGGCTCTCTGGCAAAGGTGGTGCGGCCCGACAAGAGGGAGGTGGAGTTCACATACGACGCGCTCGGGCGCAGGCTCTCCAAGAGCTTCGGCACGACCGTGACGCGGTGGGTGTGGAACGGCAACGTGCCGCTGCACCAGTGGAAGCAGCATAGGGAATACTCCGTCATGGAGGACAGGTGGAACACGGACACGGAACGCCGCGACATGACGGTATGGCTCTTCGACGAGGAGTCCTTCGTGCCGGTGGCAATGATAAAGGAAGGCAGGTCCTACTCGATACTGACCGACCAGCTCGGAACACCGACGGAGGCATACGATGCCGAGGGCAACGAGGTGTGGAGCCGCGTGCTCGACATGGACGGGAACGTCATCGGGGAGACGGGCAACAAGGGGATGGTACCGTTCCTGTTCCAGGGGCAGTATTATGACTGTGAGACAGGGCTGGCGTACAACAGGTTCAGGTACTACTCGCCGAAGATGGGTATGTATGTCTCGCAAGATCCGATTGGACTTGAAGGTGGAATATTAAATCTGTACGGATATGTTGATAATACAAATGCGTGGAGTGATATTCTTGGACTAATTTCTAATATCGTTACTTTTACCGATAGTCATGGATTAACTTTAGAAGTTGGAGGTTATACAGGTCTTAGCCACATGAAAACTTCAGAATTAGAGGCATTATATCATGCAAATAATGATGCCATCTTAGGACGAGGTCATGGTCTTGCTGGTATTGATAAAATGGGGAATAAAATTATTTTACATCATTATAAACAAAGAGCACAAGGTCCAATAGTCGCTATGCCCAAAAAGCATCACGATAAACCTCATACTAATCCAGGTCAGCATCCTCATGGTAAACAAAAAGGAATGGGATTAACTGAAAATGAACGCGTATCTTTTAATCAATGGAAACATGAATTTTGGCGACATCAAGCTGAAGCTGAGTTAAAGAAACGAAATAAAAAGATAAACTATAGGAGTAAATAATATGAAATCAATAATTATACATGAATTAGAGGCGTTTTACTTAAGACATCCTGAGTTAAAAGGCATTCCCGTATCTTTAAATCAGATTAAAGATGCAGAAGAAATCCTACATACAAAGTTTGATAGAGACTACACGTTTTTTTTAACTCATTTTGGAGGTTCGTATGCTGGATATGCCATTCATGGATTTTTAAACGCTCCCAATATTGGAAATGAAACAGTAATTGAATTAACTCAACAAGCAAGGAATTTATCTCAATTACAAAATCTTTTTCCTGAATTAGATGAATGTATTGTTTTTTCTGATGACGGAGCAGGGAATCCAATAGCGATAGATTCCGGGGGGGGAATCTGGATATTTGATTTCGACACTACTAAAAAAAATAAAATAGCAGATTCTTTAGGAAAATTGATTGAAGAGAATATTCCTAATTGGTAAAAAATGCAATTAATATTCGTCAAATTCTATGGCGAACACAAGTTATTTTGATAGCGTGAGTACAAATCTCAAAACCAGTGTAGGTGCATAGGTTAAGGGTATAAAGACGGTAGCGGTCTTACTGATAGTCTGAGTGGAGTTGCGATGTCTTTTTCCGTACTGAGTGTCATGGGCATCTCCTGCCCATCTCCAAGTAGCTTGACACGGTTATTGATATCTACCTCGTAACGATACTTTCAGTTTCCGCTCACGCCTAACCCTTATATGCAAGCATTCGGCAATAATTATTATAACAATGAAAAGATTGTACCTGATGTAAATTATCTCAATTTCAAATCGCAAAGGTGTTATATGATGAGATTAAAATCATCAACCACAATTTGTGATATAATCATATAGTAAAATAAGTCATTAGATATGGACAATAAGTTTACATGGCTACCATTCTATAAAGAACTATCCAACTGGCTACTCGGAAAACAGAATAGCCAGTTAGAGCTTATATCTAAGTTAAAAGAAATCGGTATTACTGGTTTTCGCGATGGCACAGAAAAAGGCAAAGAGATCACACTGCAAGAAATAGACCCGTTCACATTCTTGGCGTATCTCAACAAGTTTCACTCCGATGAAAGGAGAGTCGAAATCTTGCAGGATTTAAGGCGTAAGCTACCTTTTAAATGTCCAGAACCGACAGATGTATCAGGCATCCCGACAACACATCCCATGAAAGTGCATCTATTCCCATGGAAGACAATCAGGGGCAACAATGATATAAATGTATTATGGGAATTGTTCGGACAGGTAAAAGAAGGGAAAGTAGATGAACGGCTTTTTCAAACGGCATTGAACATTAAAAGTGTCGGAAAGGGAAAGCTCAGTATTGTTCTGTTCTACGCTAATCCAGAAAGATATGTTCCTTTGGACTCCAACACTTCATCGTATCTAAGAAGTAAAAAACTGGGCTACACTTATGATAGTTTTGCATCATATAATGAGTTGTCAGAAAAAATAGTCAAGACTCTTGGAAAACGTCCGTGGGAGATTTCATACGAGGCATATAATTATAAACCGGAGAGTGATTCATCAAGTATTGGTAGCATCCGGACTCTATTCGAGAAACTTGAAGATGAATTAGAGGACGATATGGATTACCATATCTTTTATCGAGGACAGTCAGATAAGAGTTTTGGATTGATTCCCTCCATCTATCGAGAGAAATTCTTAATCCAAAATGAAAATAGAATTTTCAGAGATATTATCGCTCAAAGTCCGGCTGATTTCAAAGGGTGTACATCTACCTTTGAGAAGTTGGTCAAGATGCAGCATTACTCCTTGCCGACACGCCTCTTGGATATTACTACAAATCCTTTGGTAGCTCTGTATTTTGCGTGCGAGAATGATGCCGTTGACGGAAAACTGTTCCGATTCGAAGTTCAAACGTCAGATATTAAATATTTTGATAGCGATGCTGTCAGTGTCGTTTCTAATATCGCCAAACGCCCAATAGATTTCAGTATCGAAGATTTGAGAGAACTGGATAGGAAGGAGTTCAACTCCGAAGAGGAAATCCAATATCTTCTGCATGAAATTAAGTACGAGAAACCTCATTTCCAAAATGTGATTGACTCAAAGGATATTGAAAGAGTCTTTTGCGTGAAACCTATGTTTGACAATCCTCGCATAATTCGGCAGTCTGGGGCATTTTTCCTTTATGGTATCAATGGCAATAAAAGCCAACCAGCATCACTCAACTTCAGTTACAAAGTGTACATCATCAATAAAGCGCAGAAGCAGAAAATCAGGAAGCAACTTGAAGCCCTCGGCATAGACAAATCAACGTTGTTCCCAGAAGTCGAACACGTGGCCGAACATATAAAGGACAAATATCATCTACCTAAATAACCTTTCCCTCATTTAAAAAAACAAGCCGAGCTATTACGCGGATAGCTCGGCTCTCAACTTGAAAAAATTACATCAAGTCTTAATCTCGTGGTATATCTTGAACTTGCAAGCATTTCTCTACTTTGTATAAATAATACCTACATTTTATTATTACAAATGTTACTATTATACGAGAAATTACTATATGCCCTATGAATAGAATGAGGGGAAAGAGCAATACAATCAGACTTATAACAACAAACGGGAACTCAAATTCAGAGAAAAACTTATAAGTCCAATCAAAGCTAACAATTCCAACTACAAATAGCGTAATAAAAAATATAAATCTAATATTTGACCATAGATTTCTACTATATTTCCTACAATCTTCTTGATAAAGATTATAGCCCGATATAAATAGCTCTATAACTAAAACTATCTGAGAAGTTACTAAAATATAAGTTTTTACAAGTGCTTCATGTTGAGACCCAAACATCCCGATACAAAACAAGCATAAGAAACCGTATAATCCAGCATATAATCCGATGAAACCACAACCTTCCAAATCAAGTTGGTTTTCATCAGTCAGATATTTTAAACGGCGATATGCCTTATCTAAATAGGCACTATTTAATATACATTCACTATTCTCACTTTTTAGACTCTCTGTTATAATATCATTAGCACGAGACAATACTGCCCGTACCGACAACTTTAAATCTTTCTGATATTTACGATAAATTTCAGTCAGCACATGCTTGTTATCAAGATAGTATAATCCAAAGTCAAAAGCAATTATAAATTGTATGAATGCAAGTAGATTAATACATTCTATTCCAGACATTTTTCTATTCAAGTTTTTTAGCTCTCCATTCTTCTCCGTTATGTTTTAATACATATTCAGCAACGTACTGTATTAAATCAACCGGATGGAAAGAATAGCGCAAATTCCCTTTACGATAAGTAACCGATAACATAAGTTCTTTCTTGTCTTTATAAAACCCAATAGCCTCATTATACTTGATTTCTAAGTTCTTTTGGTTTTCTTCCAAAAAGATACTATTGGTTATTTTTTTCAAAGAGTCTATCAATTTCTCAATAGAGCTTTCTACCGGAACTTTCAATAAGGTATGACGCAACTTATAATCAAACTTCAACTCTTTGTTTTTAGATTCATAGTATTCCTTATCAACAGCAATAACCACAAATTTTCCTTTCCCGATTAATTTTGCTGCATCGGCATCTACTTTT
>OGIC01000950.1_pt1 | contig 11788 bp, 9 predicted proteins | sample 1571681 | NCBI WGS metagenome assembly OGIC01 (sample SAMEA2582046, study PRJEB24529) | metagenome | biome: Human gut stool | place: China | collected 2011
CGCCTGCCACAGCTTGTGGTAAGAGCGTTGTTCCCAGGCATCGACCACCAGTTTTTCCACTGCCACCTGCTGGCTCATCAGCCCTTTCTGGAAATGCGGGATGTCGCCGACCGTCAGCGGCTCCGGTCCGTTGTGGCCTACCAGACAAGGGATCTCCACCATCGCGTCGGCGTCAAAGTTATGGATCGCGCCATTGTTCGGCACAATCAGCAGCATCCTTTCCTGCGTGTTAAAGGCGATAGCCGTCGCCAGATCGACGATATAGGAGGCATGCTCGTCAATCTCCAGATCGCCGGCGGTGGATTTCCCGGCGGCGATGATCGCCCGGCAGGCGCTGAAGACGTTTTTCTCCCGATGATCCATCACCTCATTGGCGCGGGTGCGTTCCGGGTTGGAGTGGGCTACCACATAGTCCGGGAACAGATAATATTTCAGGTAGGTATTCGGCATGGTCTGCGGATCCAGCGCCTGCACATCTTTCGCTTTGGCAAAGGTGTCGTTCCAGCTGGCCTCGGTGTGCGGATCGTTCGAGGGCGGCACATAGCCGTATTTCGCCACATATTCGCGCAGTTTCGGCATCAAATCATTGCCGTCGAGGTCCTCAATCGACGTCCACCAGCCGAAGTGGTTGAGGCCGTAGTAGCGCACGCGCATCTGTTTGCGATCTTGCAGCCCAACAATTTGCGCCATCCGGCTTTCAATACCGATTGGCATGTCACAGATGTTGAGGATTTTCGCATTCGGGCGCAGACGACGCGTGGCTTCTGCGACAATGGCTGCCGGGTTGGAGTAGTTGAGCATCCAGGCATTTGGTGAATATTTTTCCATATAATCCACCAGTTCCAGGACGCCGCCAATGGAACGCATGCCGTACGCTATTCCGCCGGGTCCGCAAGTTTCCTGACCAACAACGCCGTGGCGCAGCGGGATTTTTTCATCCAGTTCGCGCATCGGGTATTTGCCGACGCGGATGTGCGCCATGACAAAATCAACGTCGCTGAATGCCACTTCAGGATCGGTGGTGTAACTAAACGCAATGTCCGGCGCTTTCTCTTTAAGGATGACTTTACAGGCTTCGGCAATCACTTCCTGCCGCGCACCATCGTTATCATAAAATTTCAGTGCACGAAGCGGGAAACGGTCCTGATTCGCCAGGAGCATCAACACGATGCCTGGCGTAAAGGTGCTTCCACCGCCTGCGACAACCACTGAGAATTTGGTCATTATACTGCCTCCGTAATGGCAACATTTTCTGCTGATTGATGAGAATTAATTAAGCTATCGAGCTGTTCACGCAGCTGGGATACATGCAGACCAATGATCACCTGAATGGCATCGCCACTACGGAAGACGCCGTGCGCTCCCAGCTTTTTAAAGACTTCGTCATCCAGCGTTTGTGACATGTCATGCAGTGCAATACGTAGACGCGTCGCGCAATTGTTGATGCTGGAGATATTGCCGACCCCGCCCAGGGCTTGCAGGATACCGGCAGCCTGATCCAGCTCTTTTTTTGGCTCTGCCGCGGTGGTTTGGCCTCGCGAGGCTTTGTATTCGGCTTTTGAGTAGAGTTTCACTTCCGCATCTTCACGTCCCGGCGTACACATGTTGAACTGCAGTATCAGGGTGCGGAAAACCACGAAGTACAGCAGGGTAAAGCACAACCCAATGGCGATTTGGGTCAGCATCATATCCGCGTGGTTGCTGAACATCGGGATCCAGTTTTGCGGTAAAACCTGGTCAATCAGACCTCCGCCCATGTTGCCCACCACACCAAAGAGATACATTACGGTCGACATTGAGGCCGCAAGCACAGCGTGTACCGCAAACAGCAACGGTGAAATGAACAGGAAGGTAAATTCCAGCGGTTCGGTAATTCCCACCAGCATGGCGGTTAAGGTTGCGGGAATCAGCAAGCCCGCCACTTTTACCCGATTTTCCGGTGCGGCAGTGAAGTACATCGCTAAAGAAATGCCCACGGCACCAAAGATTTTTGAGTTACCGTGCAGGGCAAAACCGCCTTCCGGGAACAACGATTTCAGCGGCTCGGCGCTCAAACTGAACTCTTGCAGATGCTGCGCCCAGTACATCTGAATGCCGCCTTCAACAGCTGCCGGACCAAAGATAAACGGTCCGTAGATGAAGTGGTGTAAACCGGTTGGGATCAGAATACGTTCGAGGAAGGTGTAAACCCAGACCCCAAGTGCACCCGCCGAACGCAGGAACGCTTGCAGAGATTCAATCCCCATTTGTACTTTTGGCCAGCCGAGCAACGTCAGCCAGGCACAGGGGATCATCACCAGGAAGGCGATAATCACCACATAAGACGTCCCCTGGAAAATGCCGAGAAACACCGGCAGTTTTTTATCGAACAGACGGTTATGCAGCGCCGTCACAATGCCGGAAATGATAATTGCGCCGATAATGCTGGTATCGAGGGTTTTAATCCCGGCCATCATTGTCAGACCGCTACCTGCCACCGCGTCCTGAGTGAAATCGACGCCGAAGTAGCTTCCCCAGGTCATTCCCATCGCGTTGATGAAATAGTTCCAGGTCAGGAAACTCACCATCACCGCCAGACAAGCACGCCCCTGCGCTTGCTTAGCAAGGCCAATGGGTAAACCGACAGCAAAAATCAGCGGCATATTACGGAATACCGTCCAACCGCCCTCTTCAATAATGTGTACGATTTGCGCGAATAAACTGTTCGGATCGGTCAGTGATTCCCCGACAAACATCGGGTTTTGCAGCAAGATGGCAAGACCCACCACAATCCCGGCGAAGGGAAACAGCAGCACTGGCGTGAACATCGCGCCGCCAAAGCGTTGAATTTGACTGAGCATTTCCACATCCTCTTTTCTCAATTCTGTAAGTAGGAAGCCTGATTGGTTATGCGGCAGGCCTGGAGCGAGGATAGGAAGATGCGATCGGCAGAACATGACGACCCAATGGGATTCGTGATCGCTTTCATGCTTTTCGTTGGGCGGTAGAGATCTACGTTTTCGCGAAAAAGTAGACCTCTGTGAGCACAGGTACACAGCATCGAACACATGTTTAAAAAAAAGATGTTTTTTCAATCGATTAAGCAGAACTTGTGGGCGCATTACCCGGGCTTGCAGGCAAAAAAGAGATCTAGAGATGATCTACAAAAGCATTGCGGAGCGGTTAAGAATTCGACTTAATTCCGCAGATTTCACGCTAAACAGCCTTCTTCCCGGTGAAAAAAAGTTGGCGGAAGAATTTGCGGTATCGCGGATGACCATCCGTAAAGCCATTGACCTGCTGGTAGCGTGGGGATTGGTGGTCCGCCGCCACGGCAGGGAAAAACGGTCACCAGCCAGGTGCTGATTTTTGAAATCATGCCTGCGCCTCCGGCCATTGCCAGCCAGTTACGGATTCAAATCAACGAGCAGATCTACTTCTCCCGTCGCGTTCGTTTTGTGGAAGGGAAACCGCTGATGCTGGAAGACAGCTATATGCCGGTAAAACTGTTCCGTAATCTTTCGCTGCAACATCTGGAAGGGTCGAAGTTTGAATATATTGAACAAGAGTGTGGGATTTTGATTGGCGGTAATTATGAAAGCCAGTGCTCGCCGATAGACTGCTGGCGCGGCAAATGAAGGTAGCGGAACACACGCCACTGCTGCGGATCACCTCGTTGTCATATAGCGAGAGCGGGGAGTTTTTGAATTATTCAGTGATGTTCAGAAATGCCAGCGAATACCAGGTGGAGTACCATTTACGGCGACTCCACCCGGAAAAGAGTTAACCGATACTCCAGAAGAGCACCGCCAGTAATTGGGGGGTGATAATGCGCAGGAACATCACTAACGGATAGACAGTGGCGTAAGAGAGCGCCGCCGCACCGCTGGTTGGATGAAGATTATTAGCAAACGCCAGCGCCGGAGGATCGGTCATGGAACCTGCCAGCATCCCGCACATGGTCAGGTAATTCATTTTGGCTAACATCCGCGCCAGAATGCCAACAGTAATCAGCGGAACGGCGGTGATCAGGGCACCATAACCAATCCAGCTTAGCCCTTCGCCATTGACCAGGGTATTTACAAAATCCCCACCAGATTTCAGACCAACGACCGAGAGGAACAGCACGATCCCCAGCTCCCGCAGCGCGAGGTTGGCGCTTGGCGGCATAAACCAGTACAGCTTGCCGATACTGCCGATACGCCCGAGGATCAACGCCATAATCAGCGGACCGCCCGCCAGCCCCAGTTTCAACGCGGCCGGGAATCCTGGCACAAAGACGGGAATAGAACCTAACAATACACCTAGCCCGATGCCAATAAACACTGGCAGCATCTGAACCTGTTGCAGTTTTTGCTGCGCATTCCCCAGCACATTGGCAACGGCATCAATTGCGGACGGACGCCCCACCAGATTGAGGATATCGCCGAACTGCAGGCTGATATCGCCACTGGCGACCAGTTCGACCCCGGCACGGTTCAGGCGCGAGATAACAACGTCATAGCGTTCTTTAAAGTGCAGGTCGCGAATACGTTTTCCGAGCACGTTTTCATTGGTGACCACCACACGCTCGACGCGCAAATCAGTGCCTTTCGTGGACAGCGAGGTATCGACCTCCTGACCAATCACCAGTTGCGCATTATGTAAATCCGCTGGCTGCCCCACCAGATGCAGCAAATCGCCCAGTTGGATAATGGTATCTGGCGAAGGAACTTTTAGGGTTTCTTCGCGTTTCATACGCGAGCAGATAATTTTGTCGCCGTTGAGAATCGGTACATCTTTAATGGCTAAATCATGCAGGTTAGGGTTCTCAACGCGAATATTGATAGTCTTGATCAGCGCGCCGCCATTGGTGCGTGAAGACTCGTGCTGCTGAGCTTCTGTCTCGACATTGACGCGGAAAATAACCCGCAACATCCACATGGTGAACAAAATCCCGCAAATGCCGAATGGATACGCCATCGCGTAACTCATCCCCATCTGATCGACCATTTCCATTGGTGTACCCAGGTCGCGCAAAATCTGCTGCCCTGCCCCCAGCGCTGGCGTATTGGTAACCGCACCGGAGAAAATCCCCAGCACTACCGGCAGTGGAATATCAAACAGTTTATGCAGGATGGCGGTAACCAGACCACCGATGATGACGATCAGAACAGCAAACAGGTTGAGGCGTAATCCGGAGACGCGCAATGAGGCAAAGAAGCCCGGCCCTACCTGAATCCCGATAGTATAAACGAACAGGATCAGGCCAAATTCCTGAATAACATGCAGCATATCGCTACTTAATGTCATCCCCGCCTGAGAAACAAAATGGCCGACGATGATCCCACCAAACAGCACGCCGCCAATACCTAATCCTATGCCGCGAAATTTGACGTTGCCGATAAACAAACCGACGACTGCCACCAAAGCCAGAATACTGACCGTTAATGCTATATCACTCATCGTCCATTTCTCTTGAGATAACATTTTAATTGCTACGGATTATGGCTGAATCGGTGAAGCAGATTTGCCTTATAGCGCACATTATCACGGGAAAGAACGTGCCGAAATATCTTAAACAGGCGAAATTTAACGCATTGTTGAGTAAGTAAGACAAAAAAAGCCCCACCAGAATGGCGGGGCAAAGAGAATAGCTAGTTAGCTATTTAACGCGGGACGTTCGCTGATAGCGATACGCTGCGCTGCGATGGGTTCAGGCTCATTACGAATTAAATCAATATGCAGTAAACCGTTTACGAAGGTTGCGCCAGAGACTTCCATATTTTCAGCCAGCGTAAAGCTCAGGCTAAATGGCTGATTCATAAGCCCTTGATGCAGCCATTTTTTCTCTTCTTTTGGCTGCTCCGGCGTGCCTTTTACGCTCAGGCGCGTACCTTCCAGTTGAATCTCTAAATCTTCCTGACGGAAACCTGCCAGCGCAAGGGTAATGCGGTAGTGGTTATCGTCGCTTTTCTCAATGTTGTACGGCGGGAAGCTCTGGCTTTCACCGGCGTTTTGCAGTGCGTTGGCCAGTTTGTCAAAACCGATCCATTGACGCATCAGTGGGGATAAATCGAAGTTACGCATAGTCATTTCTCCTTCTAAGAAGCGAGTAAGTACCTGCAAATCCGAAGATTCGCATATGCTCCCTGACGGCGAGCATGGAGATGTCAGGCCGCGCCAGGCGGCCTTAGGGAATTAGTTGATTTCGATACGGCGCGGTTTTTTCGCTTCCGGAATCACGCGTTCGAGATCGATATACAGCAAACCATTTACCAGGTTAGCGCCACGAACATGAATGTTCTCAGCTAACTGGAATTTGCGTTCAAAGTTGCGTTCAGCGATGCCCTGGTACAGATAGGTGCGCTCTTTTTGTTCGTCGGCGTGAGCACCTTTCACCACCAGCAGATTATCCTGGGCGGTAATTTCCAGTTCGCTCTCAGCAAAACCAGCCACAGCGATAGCAATGCGGTAATGGTTTTCGTCTACCAGTTCAACGTTATACGGAGGGTAGCCGCCATTACTCTGGCTCTGGTTGTTTTCTAAGTGGTTAAACAAACGGTCAAATCCAATAGCAGAACGGTAAAGCGGGGATAAATCAAAGTTACGCATAATCAATAGCTCCTGAAATCAGCGAGAATGTAAGACCTTCCACAATGGACAGGTCAGGTAGCCAGAACACCCATCAGGCGCGTCCTCATCGGCTACGATGTAAAAATGGGTCTGAAAATGAACTTTTCAAGCCTTATCAGCGGACTTTTTTTTGCAGTTTATGGTCTATTGCATAGACTGAGGGGGCAGCACGAAACGTTAAAGTGCGATTGCCGCCACAGAGCGACGTAATGATGATGTTATTTTCAGCAAGGGATCGCTATAACTCATCAGGCCAACACCCACGATCAACAGATGAATTTATTATGATAAGAAATGTGTTGTTAGCGTTCATGATATGCAGTGGAATGGCATTACTCGGAGGATGCTCCAGCGTGATGTCCCATACCGGAGGGAAAGAAGGAACGTATCCGGCACCCGCGCCAGCGCCACCATGATTGGCGACGATGAAACCAACTGGGGCACTAAGTCGCTGGCGATTCTCGATATGCCGTTTACCGCTGTGATGGACACGCTTTTACTGCCGTGGGATGTGTTCCGCAAAGACAGCTCGGTGCGCTCACGCGTTGAAAAAAGCGAAGCCAACGCGCAAGCCACCAATGCGGTTATTCCACCGGCCAGAATGTCTGATAACTGATTTAGCGATCAGTTTCGGTGATCCACAGCTGGCCGCCTTCCATCCACGCCAGCCACTGACCATCCGGCGAGAAGACCACGGCGTCCGCAGAAGGTGGATTGGCGTGGTTTTCGGTTAAATACTCAACCTCGCCGCTTTGCGCATGGGCACAAGCAATTCGATTATCCAGCACAAAGCCCAACCATTCTCCTGACGGATGCCAGTTAAATGCAGACTGAATATCCGTTTTGTTATGGGTTAACTGGCGCGGCTCGCCGCCCTGTGGCGAGATAAGCCACAGTTGCACAATGCCGTTATCATCTCGCATTAAAAACGCGATTTGTGTACCCTGCGGATTACAGCGCACCCAGTGGCGCGGGACGTTGACTAACCCCGGATAAGCCCGATGGTGGGTAAAGGTTAAACGTCGCTGCACGACGCCGCGCGGTGGCGCGGGCAGGGTGGTTTCCGTTCCACTTAACGGCGCATCACCTGCCGCTTTCCAGCCAGCTTCATCTTGCGGTAACTCAACGATAAACAGCTCCGGCACTTTCTCGCCCTTTGGCGAAAGTGTGTCGCCAATAAATGCCAGCGCGTGATTTCCTACCCATCCTTCTTCATAAGCACGATTGATTTCATCGCTGCCAGGCTGCGGCGTGGGCGTGGTTTTACTCACCAGCACGCACCAGTGGCTACCGCTGTATTCACGCGGATGCTGCTTTTGTACGTTGACCGGGCCAAACGGCGCAGCAACACCGACGTTTCGCAAATCCAGCGCCGGATCGAGTTCATGCATTACATGGTCGTTATAGGTAAAGCTCACCCTTTCACCGTCCGGGCTAAAGACATGTACATGGCTGCCGCCGCGCAGCGCTCCTGGGGTGTACGGTGCAGTAATATCCATTGCATCGAGATTGCTCACCTTGCCGCCTTTAGCAATGACTCCGCGTCGATGATGGAAATCGTAATGCCATGTTTCATCAGGATTTTCCGGGCCGTGGATGAAAACATATTTCTCTGACTTCGGATGAACGGTCACCACGCCGACGTGTGCGCCCTGTGACGCGCGATAGATAACCTCGACCTCGCCGGTATGGATATTCACACGCTCAATGGTCTCGCCGGTAAACGACGCCCCAGAAGGACGCACGTCAAATACCAGCCACTGGCTGTCGGGCGTCCAGGTATTGGTATTGGTGAGCAGGTGATTACGGGGAGCAAAGGTTATCTGTTTCATGGCGTGGTCCTGATACAAAACGGTTCCCGCCATCATACTTCACAAGGACTTCACTTTCAGACAATAGTCTTTTGCCATCGTGATGAATGTGAGTGAAAAGATGGAACATTTCGACGTGGCGATTATTGGCCTCGGCCCGGCAGGATCGGCGTTGGCACGAAAGTTAGCAGGCAAAATGCAGGTGATCGCGCTGGATAAAAAGCACCAGTGTGGTACTGAAGGTTTCAGCAAACCCTGCGGCGGTCTGCTGGCACCGGACGCGCAGCGATCTTTTATTCGCGATGGGCTGACGCTTCCTGTCGATGTGATCGCCAATCCACAGATTTTCAGCGTCAAAACTGTCGACGTCGCCGCATCGCTCACGCGTAACTACCAGCGAAGCTATATCAATATTAATCGCCATGCTTTCGACTTGTGGATGAAATCGCTGATCCCCACCAGCGTTGAGGTTTATCACGATAGCCTGTGCCGAAAAATCTGGCGTGAGGATGATAAATGGCATGTCATTTTTCGTGCAGACGGCTGGGAGCAACATATTACCGCCCGCTATCTGGTCGGTGCCGATGGCGCAAACTCGATGGTGCGGCGACATCTCTACCCGGATCATCAAATCCGTAAATATGTCGCTATCCAGCAGTGGTTCGCAGAGAAACATCCGGTGCCGTTCTACTCCTGCATCTTTGATAATTCGATAACTAACTGTTATTCATGGAGTATCAGCAAAGACGGTTATTTTATCTTTGGCGGTGCTTATCCAATGAAAGACGGTCAGACGCGTTTCACGACGCTGAAAGAGAAAATGAGCGCCTTTCAGTTCCAGTTTGGTAAGGCGGTGAAAAGCGAAAAATGCACGGTGCTGTTTCCCTCACGCTGGCAGGATTTTGTCTGCGGTAAGGACAACGCCTTTCTGATTGGCGAAGCGGCAGGATTTATCAGCGCCAGTTCGCTGGAGGGGATTAGCTATGCGCTGGATAGCGCAGACATTCTGCGTTCGGTGTTACTGAAGCAGCCAGAGAAGCTCAATACCGCTTACTGGCGCGCCACCCGCAAACTGCGTTTAAAACTCTTCGGCAAGATAGTAAAAAGCCGATGCCTGACCGCACCGGCTTTAAGAAAGTGGATTATGCGCAGTGGTGTGGCGCATATTCCACAGTTGAAAGATTAGCCAACGCGCTTCACATCGCCCACCAGCAGGATGTAAGAGAGCGCGCCAATCAACGCGACGGCGGAGATATAAACCAGTGCAGGTGCGAAACCGTAACCCTGCGCCAGGTACCCCACCACCAGCGGAACGGTGATGCCGCCCAGACCACCGGCGAAGTTAAACACGCCGCCGGTTAAACCAATCAGGCGCATCGGTGCCAGAGAAGAGACCAGCGACCAGGTAATCGAAGCAAAACCGTTGCCGAAGAATGCCAGCGCCATCAGGCACATAATCATCATCGGATCGTTAGTGTAGTTAGCGCCCATAATGCAGGTGGAGATCAGCAAGCCGCAGATAATCGGCGTTTTACGCGCAAAGCCCAGTGAAAAGCCCTTACGTACCAGCAGATCCGCGACCCAGCCAGAGAGCAGGACGCCGACAAACGCCGCGAGGAATGGCACCGTGGTCATAAAGCCTGCTTTCAGCGCCGTGATTCCTTTTTCCTGGGTTAAATAGTTCGGGAACCAGGTTAAGAAAAACCACAGTGTAGAAGCCACCGCAAATTGCCCAAGATAGACGCCGATCAGTTTCCGATGGAACACCAGTTTCCAGTCTTTGGCTGTTAACGGCTGACGCGCCTCTTTCTTCACCGGCGCATCACCATCCACCAGACCGCCGCCATCACGAATGTAATCCAGTTCAGCTTTGCTGATACCTTTGGTCAGGCGCGGCGGCTGATAAACCTTAAACCAAATCAGCGACCAGATAATGCCGATACCACCAGTGACAATGAACACCCAGTGCCAGCTCAACATCTCCTGAATCCAGATCAGCAGCGGAGTCAAAAACGCCAGACCGACAAACTGACCAGACGTATAAAAACCAACGGCAGAAGCGCGTTCATGTTCCGGGAACCAGCTGGTCACCATCCGGTTATTGGTCGGGAAAGCGGGCGCTTCGAAAATACCGGTTATCGCGCGCAGACCAATTAATGACATTAATCCCGAGGCAAAGCCCTGGAATAAAGTCGCCACTGACCAGCCAAATATCGCAATAAAATAAGTCACGCGAGAACCTACGCGATCTAAAAACCAACCGCCGGGGATCTGGCATAGCGTATAAAGCCAGGCGAAGGCCGAAAATACATAGCCCATTTCCGCTTTCGTAATGCCGAACTCTTCCTGAATATGGGCGGAAGCCACGGCCAGGTTGGCGCGGTCGACATAACAAATGACTACCGTAATAAAGATCATCACCAGCGTCAGATAACGCCGACGCCCCGGCTTTGCTGCATTAACGGGAATATCCATAGCGAGCTTTCTCCAGATTTTGGGCATAGCGAAGCCGCTCACCATGCCCTGTAATTTACAGAGGGTTATATTTTTGTATTGCTGTTTTAGTGCCCGATGAGGGGCTTACGTGGCAGGAATTACCACTCTGCTACGCTGTTATCTTCATGACGCCAGAGCGGATTACGCCAGTCCGGGGCATTTTTACTGAACTCAATCACTTTAGCTTCGTCGATTTCCACGCCTAAGCCCGGTTTCGTTAACGGTTTAAAGAAGCCGCCGACCATGCTGAAGTCTTCTTTGTTTTTCACAAAGTCGAGTAACTCCGCGCCTTTGTTGTAATGAATTCCCATACTTTGTTCCTGAAGTACGGCGTTATAGGAAACAAAGTCGATATGCAGGCAAGCCGCCAGTGCAATCGGTCCGAGCGGACAGTGCGGCGCAAGGGTCACGTCATAGGCTTCTGCCATTCCGGCGATTTTGTAGCATTCGGTAATACCGCCTGCGTGCGACAGATCGGGTTGTAAAATAGCCACCCCGCCCGCTTCCAGGACCCGTTTAAATTCAAAGCGCGAAAACATACGTTCGCCGGCGGCAATGGGAATATGGGTTTGCGCCGCCAGCCGCGGATAATATTCCGCCTGCTCGGCTAATACCGGCTCCTCAATAAATAATGGGCGATATGGCTCCAGCTCTTTAATTAATACCTTAGCCATCGGAGCGCTAACGCGGCCGTGAAAATCGAGACCAAACTCAATTTCATTGCCAAACGCTTCACGGATTTGCGCCACGGTATTCACCGCGGCATCAACCGCGCGGGAATTATCAATGATACCCATCTCTTCGCAGCCGTTTAATTTAAAGGTGTCGAAACCAATGCCGCGCAGCTTCTTAATCCCGTCAATCACTTCGGCGGGGCGGTCGCCGCC
>OGIC01000961.1_pt1 | contig 11697 bp, 7 predicted proteins | sample 1571681 | NCBI WGS metagenome assembly OGIC01 (sample SAMEA2582046, study PRJEB24529) | metagenome | biome: Human gut stool | place: China | collected 2011
GTAACTGAAATCAGAAACAGGATTGAATAAATCAGCCTTTAAAATAACATCATCTTCACCATCATTTGCTATATTCGTTTTAAATTGAATAACCTTCTCTTCAGGACTAAATATCTGATCCGTATAGACGTAGTACCAATCGCTCGCTCCGGTCGTTTCCAAACGAACACCGGGTTCTACCGCATACAGTTTTTTAGTATATATCTTATATTCAATGGGGAATAAGGATTCATCAATATCTTCCGGTATCGAGAATTTCAGATAAGCATCTTGCTTCTGACCCGCGGCAATTTCATTTGTACCCGTCCCCTCCTTCACGTCTTCAAATCTCGGATTTATAAAGTCATAAGGGGGACGTAAGACCAATTTAATCTTACGCTGCAAATTACCTCCTACCACGTAGAAATACGCTATTTTCTCACCGGAGTCAGGAGCCGGCTTTATATTGGCTGCAATCGTTATCGTCTGATTGCCAGAAGGTATCCAAGAAGGATAACTTAAGTTACCATTTACGACATCCGACATTCCCTCACCCGGAACCACACTCAACTGCCCTGCTCCCGCATATGTCGCAGTCATCGACAATGTGTTAGAAGCCCCCGTAAAAACGAATGTCGTCTTTGTAACATTCAAGGCCTCGCCATCATAAGTTATATTCGGATACTTTTCCATAATAGCCGAGGCCGTGATATTATTATCCGCTATCGCATTTTCATCTATAACCTCAGCCCACGTAGCTCCTTTTCTGGAAACGCTCTTGACCGTTATATTAAAGGCATAATTACGAACGACATCATAAACACGAGTTACCTTATCATTCTCATCCTTTACGGCAAGGTCAATCTTATAATATGTATAGGTATCGTTACCAGCAAATTGCGCCTTAATAATAACAAAAGTCGCTTTCTTATCTTGGTTGTAATGTTCAAAAGTATACACAGATTCACCCGACTTCGCATATTTACTAGCATCTGGCTCATTCTGGGGCGCATAAAAATCTTGATTTGGAATATTCAACTTTCCCGCATCTTTATAACCGATAGATGCCAACTGTGATTCATTATAAATGAGATAAGAAACATTTTTCAATTTCACAGCTGCCTCCGATGAGAGATTCAGCGTTATTTTGGCCCAGTTTCGTAGTAGTTCAACATTGTTGTTACCAGCATCTTCTAGATTATTGCTTATATTTTTCGCAGGAATTTCACTAAAAGTTCTCTTTCCCCAAAAGATTTGCTTATCTGTCGCTAACGAGGCCATTCCGCTTTCTTGGGAAGGGGTTAACGTTCCGTCATTGGCGACAAAATGGATGGTACGGGTTTCTTTTGAGATAGTAGCCGTATATCCATTGCCAGAAACCTCTGCCTTTACGACTGGAGATATAAACTCTCCGTTCTCCTTAAACGTATATAGATATAAGGACTCAACGCCTTTCTCCACATCCCCGGTCGCTTTCGTAATCTCAAGAGCATTCGGAGCATCTACAGAGAATGAAAGAGAAACCATTGATCCATCTGTCGGCTGAATTTCTATTTGTTCTATTTCCTCTGTCGCACATGAAGCGAGCAACAGCAATACAGAAAATAGAGTATATAATCTTTTTATCATAATTAGAGTTATATTAAATTAGTATATATCATAAACACAGCGAGCTCCACCATTACCGCTAAGTACTGTATTTGCATTACTAGCGCTATTAGATGTATTTTTCCCAAAATCATAATACCAAGGCTTTCTTGCTCCCCAATATTGACTACTTTGATTAAACAAATAATCGATTGCAGGAGAAGCTTCTTGTATTACATCCATAAATTTAAGTTCTGCTAATGTCGGCATTCTCCATTTGCCGGGAGGATAAGTCGCGCTCTTCCCTGTCTTCTTCGGATCTAAAGTCTCCCAATATGTAAGACATCTATCATGTGCCATTTGCCATGTATACGTACCTGCCGAAACTGCCGCATACCTTGATGCCGCAATAAAACGAGGAGAGATCATATTATTAGAAAGTTCATCATTCTTTGTCTCCACTTTTCCATTTACGATATGAGAAGGATCACCAATAATCCAATCTCCTGCAGCAATAGTTGTAATTGTAAATAAATTAGGATTTTTAGAATAGTCTGCACTTGAATCATGATTACCACCTTCTGATTTTTGTCCTGTCAGATATTGAGGCGGATACTGATCCACTGCAATTCCTAATACTTTCAAACCCTCTGCATTATGAACTCCAAAAACAAATTGCTTTGGGAAATAATTCTCTGGTAATTTACTCGTAATTTTGATATATCCACTCTTTCCTAAATCTCCTATTATAGACGGATACTGCTTATCTCTATTATCATAGTATCCTGTACCTTTAGTAATAACATTTCCTTTTAACTCATACTTTTCATAAGTCGCATAAGATGGTTGATCAATCGTAATATTCGAGCTAGAAGCAAACTCAATCTTATACTCACTGATATTCGCCATCACCACTTTAGTCTCCCTCACGAACAAATACTTCAAATCTGCAATAACCACATCCACGACAAACTTTTCCACGCCTTCCCACGGTGTTGTAGATACCGTAAAGTTGATTCGTTGCGTCTTCATGGATATTTTACCTGTAAGCTCATATCTATTACCATGTATGATACCATTTGTCGTACATCCTTCAAGCTCTTTTGTCGGATTAAAATCCTCATATTTATATGAACGGTCTTTTTCTTCCTCGATTATATCCCCTTTTGTTACGTTTTGAATGGTCATATCCTCATTAAAAGTTGTCGTAACTTGTATCTTTTGTAAATCACCCGTCACATATATAGACAATGGGCTTGTTGTCGTATTCAACTTCTCATAGGTATAGAAAGGTAGTGCAACCCCGTTTTGCAAGGTAACCACTTTACCTGTAGAGAGAGCATTATCATATCGGTTATTTCGATCAAGCAAAAGCAAATCTGATTTCTGATTAATATTATTGACCGTAAGTTTAGTTACGGAATAGAACCATTGGTTGGTTACTTTTGTATTACTTGTCCCAGAAATAGTCTCCGGCTCTTCATCTACCGTAAACTTCATATCGATGCGTGCCGCTAATTGCGTCATCGGAACACGTATACTTGTCACAGTCGTATTCAGCTCATACGAAGGCAACTCTCCAACCTTTACTAAATTTGAAGCATCAAAAGTCCCACCAGAAACTGTTTCCGACAAACCTTTCAAGTTCTCATAAGTAGTCGTTTTCAATGCGGCCAACTCGTTATAATGCGTTGAATTCGCAATCACTACGATACGAACCTTACCTGTCTTTGCTTGTATATTATCAATTTTATAAGCAATCAATGTTTTTCCATCAATCGTTACGGTAGAATTGGGAATTCCCCCGTCAAACGCTACAGACTTGTACTCCAAGCACTCACCCACAGTTCCATTCGCCTCATTAAATATAGCGACCACAACATTATTCACTTTTACCTCATCCTCCGTCGAATATGTATACCCTTCAGCGATATCCCCTCCAGCTTTCGTCATCGCTGTCACTTCTCCCAAAGTAAGAGTCATAGAGAATGAGATATCCCGCCCGTCCTCATTTCCTCGCTGAACTTCTTCTTCCGAGTTACAGCTCGTGAAAAGCAGTCCGACAAACAGCACTGATAATATATTCCTTATTTTCATAATCTTGTATTTTTATTTTACCCGTTTACACTTTAATTATCTTCCATAGGAATGGATATGGTATTATTCAACCAATCTCTTGTATAGCAAAGTAGTTCTGTCTCGACCTTATCTCCAATAATAGTCATATTGACAACCAAGCGATAAACATATCCGGATTTTACACCATGCAAAATATTCCCCTCCTTATTGATCACAAACTGCCTTGTCGTTCTTTCCTCGCTATTTCCGACCTTAAACCGGACTTGTATTTTCACTTGATCACTTTCTGCCGCCGCCAGATTCCGGAACGAGTAAAAAGACAATACATTTTTATTCTCTACAAAAGAATAAGTTGACGGAAGCTCCGATACTCCATCATATACCTCCACATTACACGTCTTATTCTCCTGCAAATAAGTCGCATTTTTATGAGTTTGCTCATTTGTCGTATAACTCTCAGGATTCAAGTTCAACAGATCCACACCTGTAACAGTAATCTTCTCTTGAACAGATGCTCCTTGAAAACCAGAAACATTAAATTCCGCAAGTTCTATACGAGCGGTTAGCTGAGAAAGAGGGACTGGACCAACTTCTAAAGGTTTTTCCAATGCTTCCCTAATTGTCGCATAACCGGCAAAGTTGGAATCAAAATTGATATTCATTTTCCCTACTTTAACTAAAGCATCCTTATTATCCTGTATTATATCGTTTATATCACTTTCCGATTGACAACCCGCAAACGATTTAGAGCTATTAGCGATTACCATTACGGAGTAAGGGCTAGGCTTTTTCACTTTCACGATTACTTTTGCCCAGTCATCTTCCGTGCCGTTTTTCTTTTTAACGATATAATTCTCGCTATTTACAAACAGCCCTTCCATTATCGAATTGACTTGCCCACCCTCAAAAAAAATCAATGTACAATTATCAATCTTTGCCTCGTCCATGGAAGCAGGCAATGTCCCTGCGCCAGACAAGGATTTTGTCTCCAAAGAAAAAAGAGAAACTTTCATAGAAAGGGCAACCTCTCCCTCCTCTATCACAACACTCCCCGAATGTCCTTTCTCTATATCCCTCAGCGCATCATCATCCATTGAGCACGAGACCGCCAGCAGTAACAAGCAGATACTTGAGATTATCGTCTTTATTTCCATATTCTTATATTTATTCGTTCAACCTCCTTATTCTTGATAAAAGACATTAAGATGGATTGAGTTCAGATAGGACTAAGGGCGGTGAGTTACGTAGGAAAATAGGCTAAATAAGGAAAGATCAACCCTCTCCATTATTGAATGGCAAATTGAGCTGATCTGAAAATAATGTCTACCAAAATAATAAAATTGGATAGAATATGCAATCTGACAAGTATTTGGAATGGAAGGAAAGGTATTAGTCCTATCTGTACTAGATACCGGAAATTTGTAAGTTAGGCTTTTTACACTGGCAAAATTAAATGGATACATTAATGAATGGAATAGGCGGAACTTTCAACTTTAAGGGGTAAAACTAGCAATTTAAGGCTTGTTGAAATAAACGATAGAGAATCCTATCATTTCGATAGAGATACCCATGCTGCCAGAGAAACATTATAAGTCATGGTTGCTTTTTTATGAATAGGAACAAAGATAATCGTTTAATTCATTATCTTTGTGGAAGTATAAACAAATAAACAAGATAACTATGAAAAATAAATCATCGTTAGTACGTTTCGATTGGGCGATCAAACGTTTACTTCGCCAAAAGTCCAATTTTGTAGTCCTCGAAGGTCTTTTATCCACCCTTCTCGGGGAAAACGTGATTATTATCCGCATCCTAGAAAGCGAAGGTAACAAAGAGGATAGCGAGGACAAGTTCAACCGCATAGACGTATTGGCAGAAAACAGTAAAGGCGAGCTGGTAATCATCGAGGTACAAAACAACCGGGAGCTAGATTATTTTCACCGTATGCTATATGGCACATCCAAGGCAGTCACCGAGTATATTCATGAGGGAGAGAAATACGGTACTATCAAGAAAATCTACTCCGTAAACATTATCTATTTCGATCTTGGGCAGGGAAAAGATTACGTATATCACGGGAAGACCCAATTCAAAGGTATTCATTTTGATGATATATTGAAACTATCCACCCGCCAACGGGAACAATTCGTCAAACAAGAAGCTGGCGATATTTTTCCTGAATATTACGTATTACGTGTCAACGAGTTTGACGAACTGGCGAAAACACCCCTCGACGAATGGATCTATTTCCTAAAAACAGGAGAAATAGATGAACATGCCACCGCCAAAGGATTGCCAGAAGCACGGGAGAAGTTACGGATCGATAAACTCAGCCCTTCCGAGAAGGGCCAATACTACGCCCACATGGAAGCCCTTCGATATCAAAAGAGCGTCATCGAGACCGGATGGATAGAAGGGCATGCGGATGGACGAGCGGAAGGTATCGCGGAGGGTAAAGCGGAAGGTAGAGCAGAAGGTATCGCGGAAGGACAGAACCTAGAGAAACGTCAAATTGCCGCCAACTTGAAAAAGCAAGGGCTTTCCATAGAGATAATCGCAAACTGCACCGGGCTTTCTCCGGAAGAAATAGCGAATTGCTAATACCTATTTATATAAAGGGGGAATCAAAAGATTCCCCCTTTATACATATTATCGAAATTCGAATGCTGTCCGTTCATCTTCTGGGCCTCCTCGCTTTCTGGATTCAGTTCCAAAGATTTCTTCAAGTCCTCGAACGCACCGGTCTTATCACCTTTCAGATTCTTGGCTCGCCCACGCTCACTATAAGCCTTGGCAAAAGACGGATTCGTCTCGATCGCCTCGTCAAAGAAAGCGATCGCCTCGTCATATTTCTTTTGCTCGATCAATAACTGACCAGATAAGATACAAGCGTCCTCATTAAACGGATTTAGATCTAGGACCTGCTGGAAATCAGAATTCGCAGCCTCGATATCCCCTAAAGCCATATGAATACGTCCTCTCAATAAATAAGAACTTTCCTCCTCCGGCACGATCTCGATCGCTTTCTCCACATCGGGCAACGCCTCTTTAGCTTGTCCCAGTCCTAAAAGAATCTCTGCACGCGATAAATAAGCATCGGCGAAATCCTCCTTCAAGGAGATCGATCTCGTCAGGTCGGCGATAGCGCCAAATACGTCATTCGTCGCTTTCTTCGCTTTTGCCATCATGAAATAAGCGACATGATTAGAAGGCTCTAGCTCGATCACGTGCAAACAATCGGTTATGACCTCCGCATCCTTATCCAACATAAACAATAAGTTAACGCGAGTCAAGCGGGTAGCGATATGATCCGGCTCCATCTCAACCATCCGGTTCAACACGTCCTCGGCTTTCCCTAGATCGTTCGCCATCGTATAAGCGGAAACGAGATAGCTCATCGTCTCAAAATCCTCCTGTATATTCAGTGCCTCCGTAAAGCATTTGATCGCATAAACAAGTTTTCCCATCTTCTGGGCACGTACGCCGTCGTATTTCAAGATATCAAAGTTCTTCTGCTCGTTCTTCGCCTTATCCTCCGTCGCCTCGGCCGGTTTGGAAGAAGAGAATAAAGATGTAAAGAAATTTCCCATGGTCTTATTCCTTAATTATTATAGTTTTACATTATTAGAATTCCACCGCAAAGTTACGGTAATATATTTGAATTTTCAGCCGTACAAGCATCGGAAAAAACACGTACGTGTTTTTTCAAGCTGACAATCATTCACCGAAAAGGCCGTTTCGCTTATTTATTTTCATTTTTTTAATTAAAATGTAACAGATCGTTTTCCAGTATTTTATAATTTTGCGATTGTTTTTAATTTGGCTGAAAGTTGCTCAATCCTTTGTAGAAACCTTTTAAGCTAGCCACAAATATAGAATATGGAGAATATAGAGACAGGACTTTTGTTAATGGTAGTTGGAATGACCACCGTATTTGCTATCCTTTTGATCGTTATCAATCTGGGAAAAGGACTTATCGTCTTGGTGAATAAATACGCACCGGAAGAGATCATAGCGAAGAAACCGGCAGCCGTTCGGGTACAAACGGCCACTCCAACGCAAACCACCGCAATCGGCAGTCTTTCCGGACAGGAGACAGCCGCCATCGTATCGGCAATCAGCGCCGTGACCCGTGGACAGGGGAAAGTTATCAAAATTGAGAAAGTATAAATAATACATATTAATATCATGAAAAGAGAAATCAAATTCAGTTTGGTCTTCAGAGACATGTGGCAATCCGCCGGAAAGTATGTCCCGACCGTAGACCAACTAACCAGAGTCGCTCCGGCAATTATCGAGATGGGCTGTTTCGCCCGGGTGGAAACGAATGGCGGAGGATTTGAACAAGTCAACTTATTATTCGGCGAGAATCCTAATAAAGCGGTCCGTGAATGGACAAAACCTTTCCATGCGGCAGGTATCCAGACGCATATGTTGGACCGCGCGTTGAACGGCCTTCGCATGAGCCCGGTACCTGACGATGTACGTCAGCTATTTTATAAGGTAAAGAAAGCGCAGGGAACGGATATCGCCCGCACGTTCTGCGGTTTGAACGACGTACGGAATATCGCCCCATCTATTAAATACGCGAAAGAGGCCGGTATGATCTCACAATGCTCCTTGTGTATCACGCATTCTCCGGTACATACGGTTGAGTATTATACCAAGATGGCATTCGAGTTGATCGAGCTCGGAGCGGATGAGATTTGTATCAAGGATATGGCCGGTATCGGACGTCCGTACACATTAGGCCGTATCGTAGCCAATATCAAGGAAAAATATCCAGAGATCCCGATCCAATATCATAGCCATGCCGGTCCCGGCTTTAACGTAGCTTCCATCATGGAGGTTTGTAACGCAGGTTGCGACTATATCGACGTAGGTATGGAGCCGCTTTCTTGGGGTACAGGACATGCGGACTTGCTGACCGTACAGGCGATGTTGAAGGACGCCGGTTATAAGGTGCCCGAGATCAATATGGAGGCTTATATGAAGGTTCGTGCCTTGGTTCAAGAATTCATGGATGATTTCTTGGGATTGTATATCAGCCCGAAGAACCGGTTGATGAATTCCTTGCTGATCGGACCGGGACTTCCGGGCGGTATGATGGGTAGCTTGATGGCGGACCTTGAGAAGAACCTAGAGACGATCAACAAGAGCAATATAAAGAACAACAAACCGCTGATGTCTCAAGACCAGTTATTGATCAAGTTGTTCGACGAGGTAGCTTACGTATGGCCACGTGTCGGTTATCCTCCATTGGTAACTCCATTCAGCCAATACGTGAAGAACCTAGCTTTGATGAACGTCATGCAGATGGAGAAGGGGAAAGCCCGCTGGAGCATGATCGCCGACGATATCTGGGATATGATCCTCGGAAAGGCCGGACGTCTTCCGGGCCCGTTGGCTCCCGAGATCGTCGAGAAGGCGAAGGCCGAAGGCCGCCAGTTCTTCGAGGGCAATCCTCAAGACAATTATCCGGACGCATTGGATAAGTATCGAAAGTTGATGAACGAGAAGCAATGGGAAGTTGGCGAGGACGAGGAAGAACTCTTCGAATACGCCATGCACCCCGCTCAATACGAGGCATATCGCTCCGGAAAGGCCAAGGTCGAGTTTAAGGCAGACGTGGCAAAACGTAAGGCAGAGAAAGCGAACGCCGGTAAACCGACGGTACCCGCCACTCCAGCCGCACCGGCTCCGGCACCAGCCGCTACATTAGCGATGCCAACGACTCCGCAAGTCATGACCGTAGATGTAAACGGGCAAGCTTACCGTGTGACCGTCGCTTTTGGTGATACCAACAGCACGACTCCGGAAGTTAAACCGACAGCGGCTCCCGCCCCAACAGCCCCGGAGACAACAAATGCTCCCGCAGGTGCTGGAAAAGAGGTGCTTTCTCCGCTGGAAGGTAAATTCTTCCTTATAAAGAACGCTTCCGATACACCGGTGAAGGTAGGCGACGTAGTGAAAGAAGGTGATGTCCTTTGCTACGTGGAGGCCATGAAAACATACAATGCCGTACGTGCCGAGTTCGGGGGAACGATCACGGCGATCTGCCTGTCTTCCGGTGATGCCGTATCTGAGGATGATGTATTAATGACGATTCAATAATGAACGAGATATTTCAAAACTTATATGAGATGACTGCGTTCAGCAATATCATTGCTGAACCGCAGTTCTTGATCATGTATGCCATAGCGTTCGTATTGCTCTACCTCGGTATCAAGAAACAATACGAGCCGCTATTGCTCGTGCCTATCGCGTTCGGCGTATTGCTCGCCAATTTCCCCGGAGGCGATATGGGAGTGATTCAAGCGGATGAGAATGGGTTGATTAATGTACACGGCGTGATGAGAAACATCTGGGAAATGCCGCTGCATGATATCGCACACGAACTTGGCTTGATGAACTTCATCTATTATATGTTGATCAAGACGGGCTTCTTGCCGCCGATTATCTTCATGGGTGTCGGTGCGTTGACCGACTTCGGCCCGATGCTCCGCAACCTTCGCCTATCCATTTTCGGCGCCGCGGCCCAATTGGGAATCTTCACGGTGCTTTTGGTAGCGATCTTGATGGGATTCACACCGAAAGAGGCAGCGTCTTTAGGTATTATCGGTGGCGCCGATGGCCCGACGGCTATCTTCACGACCATTAAATTGGCTCCGCATTTGCTAGGCCCGATCGCTATCGCCGCTTATTCTTACATGGCTTTGGTACCGGTTATCATCCCCTTGGTCGTTAAGCTACTGTGTTCTAAGAAAGAATTACGGATCAACATGAAGGAACAAGAGAAGAAATACCCTTCTAACATGGAGATCAAGAATTTGCGTGTATTGAAGATTATCTTCCCGATCGTGGTAACTACCGTAGTCGCCTTGTTTGTTCCCAGCTCCGTTCCTTTGATCGGTATGTTGATGTTCGGTAATCTTGTAAAAGAGATCGGAACCAATACGTTCCGTCTGTTCGATGCCGCTTCCAACAGCATCATGAACGCAGCCACGATCTTCCTCGGATTATCCGTCGGGGCGACCATGACCACGGAAGCGTTCTTGAACCTGACAACAATCGGCATCGTAATCGGCGGTTTCTTGGCATTCGCCTTGTCTATCGCCGGAGGTATCTTCTTCGTTAAGATTTTCAATTTGTTCACTAAGAAGAAAATCAATCCGCTTATCGGAGCCACGGGTTTAAGTGCTGTACCCATGGCCTCTCGTGTGGCGAATGAGATCGCGTTGCAATATGATCCGAAGAACCATGTCTTGCAATATTGCATGGCTAGTAATATCTCGGGAGTGATCGGCTCGGCGGTAGCTGCCGGCGTATTGATTTCCTTCTTGGGATAAATGAGATTAAATAGTATAAGTAGACGGTGTAGAGACGGGGCATGCCCCGTCTCTACAACCGGAATCAAGAGAAATCGGCCAACCTTAACATCTATTAGTATCCAAAATGACTTTTTAGATAAATAATTTCCCCGAAATGCTGTAATCCAAAAATATTTAGTTTAATTTGTGACTTGATATAGGAATGTATTTATCCTTTTCTTAAAAGCGATTGTATATGAAGGACACTCTTGAGACTAATTTGCCGGAAGAAGCCGGGAAATTGGAAGAAACTAAAAAACCGGTTGAGACGCCGGAAATCGATGCTACCGCAGACGTTGAAGCCAACGATACAGCGGAGGCGGACGCTGCTATTGCCGCAGGTAAATTAACCAAAGAAGAAATTCTCGCTAAGTTAACCGAACTTGTTGAGACTTCCGTAGAGACTTCCCGTGGAGAAGTAGAGGCTTTGAAACAGGCTTACTACAAGATCCGTCGTAACGAGGTGGAAGAGCTTAAGAAAGTATTCATCGCTGATGGTGGCGAAGAAAAGGATTTTACAGCCCCCGCTGACGAAACCGAGAACAAGATCAAGGATTTGCTCACCTCTTATAAAGAGAAAAGAGCCGCTATCCTCGCCGAGGAAGAGCGTGTAAAGGCCGCTAACTACGCTTTGAAATTGCAGTTGATCGACCAGTTGAAAGAGCTTTGCGAAAGCCAAGAT
>OGIC01000971.1_pt1 | contig 11564 bp, 7 predicted proteins | sample 1571681 | NCBI WGS metagenome assembly OGIC01 (sample SAMEA2582046, study PRJEB24529) | metagenome | biome: Human gut stool | place: China | collected 2011
GTGATCCGTGCTTTTTGCGAGCCGGGGTTGGATAGTGTGGTGACGATCTCGCCGTCGTATGGTATGTATGAGGTGGCAGCGAATGTAAATAACGTGGAATGTCGCAAGGTCTCTTTGGACGAGAATTTCGACTTGGACGCTGACCGAGTGTTGGAATCGGCGGACGAGTGGACTAAAGTGATCTTCCTATGTTCCCCGAATAACCCCTGTGGCAACAGCCTGGATCGTGGCTCGATCTATAAGATATTGAAGAATTATGAAGGAATCGTGGTGATCGATGAGGCTTATATCGACTTCTCCGCTTATCCCTCTTTCTTGAAGGAATTATCCGGGTTCCCGAATCTGATCGTTCTTCAAACCTTGTCGAAAGCGTGGGGAGCGGCGGGTATTCGTTTGGGTATGGCATTTGCCTCTCCGGAGATTATCGGAGTCTTGAATAAGATCAAATATCCGTATAACGTCAACCAACTTACGCAGGAGAAAGCTTTGGAGCTTTTGAACGACGAGGCGACCATGAAACACCAAATGAACGAGATTCTCACGGAGCGTAACCGGCTGGAGAAGATCCTGTCCGAGCCTCCTTTCTCCTATCAAGTATATCCTTCGGACGCTAATTTCTTGTTGGTGAATGTCGCCAAGGCGGATGCCATGTATAATGGGCTCGTGAAGAAAGGGATCGTAGTGCGTAACCGTAGCAACGTGCAGAAATGCCGGGGTTGCCTTCGTATTACGATCGGTACGCCGAAAGAGAATGATAGCTTATTGAACGCGATGAAAAACATGAAATTATGAGCACGAGGAAAAGAGCGTTGTTTATCGATCGAGACGGCACGCTTGTAAAAGAGCCGCCCGTAGATTATCAATTGGATAGCTTGGAGAAACTAGAGTTTGTCCCGAAGGTGATGCGTAACCTCTATTTCATTTGCGAGCGGTTGGATTTCGAGTTCGTGATGGTCTCCAACCAAGACGGGCTGGGTACGCCCTCTTTCCCGGAGGAGACTTTCTGGCCTGCCCATAACTTGATGCTAAAAACGTTGGAAGGCGAGGGGATCGTGTTTGATGATATATTGATCGATCCTTCCTTTCCCGAGGATAATTCCCCGAATCGTAAGCCTCGTACGGGAATGCTCACGAAATATATGACCGGTGAATACGATCTGGAGAATAGTTTCGTGATCGGGGATCGCCTTACGGATATGGAGTTGGCCCATAATCTGGGCGCTAAAGGTATCTGGTTGCGCCCGGAGGAGGGAGCGGAGAGTGAGTTGGCGGCTTACGCTACCTCATTGTCTCCCGCCTATATCACGGATGATTGGGATAAAATCACCGAGTATCTGTTTGCTGGCGAGCGTCGTGCGGTCGTACGGCGTGCCACGAAGGAGACGGATATTTATGTGGACTGGAATCTGGATGGAACCGGAAAGACATCGATCTCTACCGGGCTTGGTTTCTTCGATCATATGTTGGACCAGATCGGTAAGCATTCTGGTACGGACCTGACGGTACGGGTAAAAGGCGACCTGGAAGTCGACGAGCATCATACGATAGAGGATACGGCGATCGCCCTTGGCGAGACGATGCTGAAAGCGCTGGGTGATAAGCGAGGGATCGAGCGTTATGGCTATTGCCTTCCGATGGACGATTGCTTGTGTAGCGTGGCGCTGGATTTCGGTGGCCGTCCTTGGTTGGTTTGGGACGCTGAGTTCCACCGTGAGAAAGTAGGGGATATGCCTACGGAGATGTTCCTCCATTTCTTCAAGAGCTTGAGCGACGCTGCCCGCATGAATTTGAATATCCGTGCCGAGGGTACGAACGAGCATCATAAGATAGAAGGTATCTTCAAGGCTTTGGCCCGCTCGATCAAGATGGCGATCCGACGAGATATTTATCGGTTTGAGCTACCGAGTACGAAAGGGCTCTTGTAATCTGTAAAAAACACTACTGTATTTGTGCACGAATACAGTAGTGTTTTAGTCTGAATACTATTGTGTTTATCCACAAACACTATAGTGTTTTCGACTCAGATTCTATGACATCAGATAAACCGATAAAAGCCTATAGAGGATATTCCTCGAAAGCATATAGAACCGTGGAGAGATACCTTTCTCCTGTGTCCGGAAGCAACGCCACGATCGTTTTTCCCTCATTCTCCGGAAGTTTAGCTAGTTCCACGGCGGCGTATACAGCGGCGCCGGAAGATATTCCTACCAGCAACCCTTCCTTCCCGGCCAGTTCGCGGCTGGTACGGATAGCGTCATCGTTCGTTACTTGCAGGATCTTGTCAACTACCTCCCCGTTGTAGGTCTTGGGGATAAAGCCGGCTCCGATGCCCTTGTGCGGGCCGGGCTTGCCTCCGGAAAGTACCGGTGAATCGCTAGGCTCTACCGCTACGATTTGTACGTTCGGGTTGTGAGCTTTCAATCCGGCACCGACACCGCTGACCGTGCCTCCGGTTCCTACGCCGGCTACAAACAGATCGACTTTACCATCCGTATCACGCCAGATCTCTTCGGCGGTCGTACGGATATGTACGGCCGGGTTAGCGGGATTCTCGAATTGTTGTAGGATGATGGAACCGGGAGTCGCGTCACGCAGTTCCTCCGCTTTGGCGATGGCTCCTTTCATGCCTTCCGCCCCGGGGGTGAGGACGAGTCGGGCACCTAACGCTTTCAATAAATTACGACGCTCGGCACTCATGGTATCCGGCATGGTCAGGATTAATTTGTAGCCTTTCGAGGCGGAGACAAAAGCAAGTCCGACTCCGGTATTACCGCTGGTCGGTTCGATAATGGTAGCGCCGGGTTTCAACAAGCCTTTAGCCTCGGCGTCCTCGATCATCGCCAAGGCGATGCGGTCTTTTACGCTACCAGCCGGGTTGAAATATTCCAGCTTGCCGATTACTTGGGCTTTAAGGCCCTTGCTCGCGTTGAAATTAGAGAACTCCAACAGGGGAGTGTTGCCGACAAGGTCGGTCAGTTGTCTTGCTATTCTTGCCATATACAAATGAATTTTGTTGTTTCTGGATTCTTTTATTTATATGACAAAGATAGTGGATGGATTGTTTACGGCATATACCATAAACCGGGTATTTTTTTACCTCCTTCTATGCGTCACGCACAAAAGGAGGTTACAATCATAATTATATACAAGTCTGAAAGGACTATCTTTAATGTCTGCCTCCTCCTAAGGCTTGGTAGAGGTTTACGGTGGCTTGAAGCTCGTCAAAACGATCCGTTACTTGGGAGAGCTGGGCGCTGAGCAGGGTTTGCTGTGCCGTGAGCACTTCCAGATAAGTGGTGTTTCCATGCGTCATCAGCAATTGGGTGCTACGGACGGCATCTTCAAGCGATTCGATTTGGTGTGTACGCAAGTCGATCTTTCCCTTTGCGGTCTGGGCTTGGGTAAGTGCGTCGTTCACCTCTTTTCCGGCGTTGAGCACGGTTTGTTGGAAAGTGAGCTTGGCCTCTTCTTGCTGCGCTTTCGCTATTTTCAATTGGGCGATATTCGCTCCTTTGTTAAATAGCGGTTGCGTGAGGGAGCCGACCGCCGATAGTAATAGTTTACCCGGATTTACGATGTAACTACCTGCGCTGTTTGTCCACCCCGCGCTGCCGCTAAGACGTAGCGAGGGATAAAAATTGGAGCGTGCGGAGGCTGTCCCGTAGAACGCTTGCGCCAATGCGTACTCGGCGCTACGTACATCCGGACGGTTCGAGAGCATCTGTACCGGGATACCGATAGCCAGATCCGGGGTTAAGGATTGGTCTTCCAACCTTCCTCGCTCAATATCCTGAGGTGTCTCTCCCAATAAGACGGCAAGCGTATTCTCGGTCTCCCGGATGGTCTGTTCCAGATCTTTAACAGAGGTCTCGATGGAGTAGCAAGTAGCCTCGGTTTGCGATACGGCCGCCTCGGTAGTCATGCCGGCTGCCATTAATGCTTGGGTGGCACGAAGGCTTTCTTGCCATTTCACGGCGGTTTCTGTCGTGATCTCGTATTGCCGGTCCAGCATCAATAAGGTATAATATAAATTGGCGATATTGGCGATCAGTTGTGTTTGTACGGCTTGGCTATACGCTTGGCTTTGCGACAAGGCGGCTTTCGCTTGTCGTTTGACGTTTGTCAGCCGGCCGAAGATATCGACCTCCCAACTGGCCGATACCGGGACGTTGTATGTCCACGACGCTTTCGCCTTATCAAAGCTACTTGTCGTGCCCTGTGGATCTAGGGAGAGCGACGGGAGGTAGGAGAGGCGGGAGGTCATTAACGCCGCCTCGGCTTCTTGTACCTTTAGATGGGCGATCCGTAGGTCTGTATTATTGGCTAATCCCCGTTCGATCAAGGATTGCAAGGCCGGATCGGTGAACAGGTCCCGCCAACTGATATTCCCGATGGAGAAGGTATCTGCCGGGGCTATCTCCTCCCGGTATAGATTCTCCGGGAGGGTGGCGACAGGCTCGTATTTCTTGTAAATGCCGCAGCTATTCAACGCTAGCGTCGCTACGGCAAGGAGTATGATGTTATTCTTCATATACATTATATATATACACAATCTGGATAGATTATTTCTTGCTATCTAAATATTCTTTTCTTTCCTCGGCGGCCTCTTTTACCTCTTCTTGCACCTGCCAATCAAGGGAACGCTCGAATTGGATCGGGCGTAGTTTCTCTTGCAGGTATTGGAACGTGATGAATAAGCAAGGCACGATAAATAACAAAGCCAATGTACCGATCAACATACCGCCAACGGCACCGGTTCCCAACGAGCGGTTTCCATTAGCGCCTACGCCGTTGGAAACGATCAATGGCAGCAAACCGAATATCATCGTAAGAGCGGTCATCAAGATCGGGCGCAGACGAACCTTTGCCGCGCTAAGAGCGGCTGAAGTCAGGCTCATACCGGACAGGCGGCGTTGGGTAGCGTACTCTGTCAATAAGATGGCGGTCTTCGCCAACAATCCGATCAACATGATCAAACCGGTTTGCAGATAAATGTTATTCTCCAATCCCATGAACTTAGCGAACAAGAAACTACCCATCAAACCCATCGGTACGGAAAGAATCACGGCGAAAGGAACAAGGAAACTCTCGTACAAGGCACTTAGGATCAAATAAATCATCAAGATACAGATACCGAAGATGATAATGGTCGTATTACTCTGCTGGTTCTCCTCACGGGTGATACTACCGAAGTCGTAGCCATACCCTTTCGGGAGCGAAGTGGCCGCTGTCTCTTTTACCGCCTTGATAGCATCCCCGGAGCTATATCCATTGGCCGGTACGGCATTGACGGCGATCGAATTATACATGTTGAAACGGGCTAGAGATTCGGCACCGTATACCTTGGTCAAGGTGATAAACTGACTAAGCGGTGCCATCTCGCCGTTCGACATGCGTACGAACGTATTATTCAAGGAGGCCTCATCCAGACGATATTTAGGATCGGACTGTATCATCACCTTATACACCTTCGAGAAACGGTTGATATTCGACACATATTGCCCTCCGTAATAACCGGAAAGGGTTGATAGAACAGCATCCGGAGTGATTCCGGCCCGCTTGCATTTCGCCGCGTCCACATCCACGCGCCATTGCGGGTACTTGATATCGAAGGTAGAGTAAGCCGTAGCGATCTCGGGCCGTTCACGCAAGGCGGCGAGATATTGCTGGGTCGTGTTAAAGAAGGTCGTTAAGTCTCCACCGGCCTTGTCTTGCGTATGCATTTCCAATGCGTTACCCATACCATATCCGGGGATCATGGCCGGGGCGATGGCGAAAATCGTAGCGTCCTTGATATCTGCCGTACGGCCATATACCTGTCCGATCACGGCTTGTACGTTATCTTCCTTGTCCGGGCGCTCATCCCAATGTTTTAGTTTCAAGATGAACATACCGAAAGAGCTACCTTGTCCGGCCAGCAAACCATAACCGGAAACCTTGGAATAAGATTGAAGCTGTGGAATCTGGTTGATCCGTTGCTCGATATTCGTCATGATCTTGTTAGTCGTAGCCAAGGAGCTTCCGGAGGCCGTACTTACGTTGACAAAGACCGTACCTTGATCCTCATCGGGCACCAAGCTGGATTTTGTCGTGTTCATCAAGACGATAAGTAATACGATGGAGCATGCCAATAAAGACCAAGCCAGCCATTTCCGCTTGATAAAGAACAACACCCCGTGCTTATATTTCTTGATGACCGAATCGAATGCGGCGTTGAACGCCTTACGGAAACGTGCGGCGAAGTTATTCTTTTGGGTGCCGTCCTCGTTGATGTAAGGCTTCAATAAGATAGCGCAAAGCGCCGGGCTTAACGTTAACGCATTAACGGTAGAGATACCTACGGCCGCTGCCATCGTCAAACCGAACTGCGTATAGAATGTACCGGATGTACCGCTCATAAACGATACCGGGATAAACACGCCCATAAATACCAATGAAGTAGAGACGATGGCGGATGTCAATCCTTTCATCGCATCCATACTAGCCATATAAGAGGACTTATATCCAACGTCGAACCGAGCTTGGACTGCCTCGACGACAACGATCGCGTCGTCCACCACCGTACCGATCACCAATACCAAAGCGAATAAAGTGATCAAGTTAATGCTAAATCCGGCGACCGTCATAAAGGCGAACGTACCGATCAAGGAAACCACGATCGCTACCAACGGAATCAGCGTAGAACGGATATCCTGCAAGAAGACATATACCACAAGGATAACGAGGATAATGGCCTCTATCAAGGTTTTTACAACCTCATGGATCGAGGCGTACAAGAAATCATTCGTACTCATCAATTTTACGACCTCGATACCTTTCGGGAAGTCTTTCGAGGCTTCCTCAAGAAAAGCGTCGATCTTATTATTCACCTCCGTGGCATTCGATCCGGCTGTCTGGAAAACCATACAGGAGATACCCGGCTTACCGTTTGTTTGTCCGATATAGGCATAACTCTCCTTTCCTAACTCAATGTCCGCTATCTCTTTTAGCTTCAATACCTCTCCATCCTCGGTGGAGCGGATCACGATATCGCCGAATTCCTCCGGAGTAAGCAGGCGTCCGCTATATTTCATGGTGTACTGATTCGTCTCGTCCGAGTTCTCGCCTAAAGAACCCGTGGCGGACTCAATATTTTGCTCGGCCAACACGGAGGTCACGTCCGAGGGGATCAATTTGTATTGGGCCATAACGTCGGGCTTCATCCAGATACGCATACTGTAATCGCCACCCATAACCATCAACTCGCCGACTCCGGAGATACGGAGTATCTCTGGTTTTAGGTTGATGCTGATGTAATTACTGAGGAAGTTCTCGTCATAAGAACCGTCCGGGCTATAGAGCGAGAAGATCTGTAACATACTGGTCTGGCGCTTGGAAGTCGTGACACCCACTTGGGTAACCTCGGCCGGCAATTGCCCGGTCGCTTTCGATACACGGTTCTGTACGTTTACGGCGGCCATGTCCGGATCGGTTCCTTGTTGGAAATAGATCGTGATCGTGGCGGTACCGGAGTTGGTAGCCGTGGAGGTCATGTAGGTCATGTCTTCCACGCCGTTGATCGCCTCTTCCAAAGGGGCTACGACACTCTTCTGCATGGTCTCGGCATTCGCCCCGAAGTAAGTCGTACTGACCATAACGGTAGGAGGGGCGATATCCGGATATTGTTCTACGGGCAAGGTGAAAAGCCCGATGATACCCGCTACCATAATCGTGATGGAAATCACGGCGGACAGTACGGGGCGTTCTATAAATGTGCTAACTTTCATTGTTCTTAATTTTGTTTTACTTCAATCGGTGTTCCTTCACGCAATAAACCTACGCCTTCGGCTACGATCACGTCGCCGCTATTCAATCCGGCGTTTACGATATACTCTTGTCCTCCGTTCACACGGGTAACTTCTACAGGAGCGGATTGCGTCTTTCCGTCTACTACCTTGAAGACAAATACCCGGTCTTGGATTTCGAACGTGGCGGCTTGGGGAATTACTACGCAGTTATCGTATGTAACCGGAATGATCACATTCCCGGAGCCTCCGCTATTCAATGATTGCTCCTCGTTCGGGAATGCGGCACGCAAGCTGACCGTTCCGGTGTTTTGATCGATAACGCCGCTGATCGTCTCGATCTTTCCCGTTTGGGGATAAAGCGATTTATCGTTCAACTGAAGCTCGATCTCGGGCATATTCCCCAAGGCTTTGTCTTTCGAGCCGTATTGACGGGTCAAGGCCAGTAGCTGGTTCTCGGTCATGGAGAAATACACATACATTTCGGAATTGTCCGATACCGTGGTGAGCGGTTTGGGTAGGCTTGCGCTTACTAATGCGCCTACACGATAAGGCAGGGTTCCGATGACGCCGTTCGAGGGGCTTTTCACTTCCGTGTAAGAAAGGTTGTTACGGGCGTTTATCTCTTGTGCCTCCGCTTGGGCTAATTGGGCTTTTGCCGAGAGTAGTGTGTTGTAGGCGGTCTTTAGGTCGAACTCGGAAACTACTTTGTTCTTATACAATTCTTGTTTACTCTCGTAGGTCAGTTGCGCTGTCGCTACAGATGCCTTAGCGGCCTCTACGTTCGCAATGGCGGTGTTTAAGGCCGCTTGATAAGGAACTTGATCAATAATAAATAAGACTTGTCCTTTTTTTACGCTCTCGCCTTCTGCTACGCAAAGCTTTGTAATAAAACCGGATACTTGCGGATAAATATCAATATCCTGTTTTCCTCGTATACTCGCCGAGTAATTATTGGATAAAGTTTTCTCCGAAGTGGATACGGTCATTGTCGCATACCCTGAACTTTGTTGGATTACAGGGCTTTGTTTACACCCAACAGCTACGATACACCATAAGGCGATCGCAGTCTTCATCAATCGATTTTGCTTTTTCATCTTAACTAATACCTATATTTTCGGATGCAAAGCTACTCGCTTATCGGCGAACCATTGTTTCCACAATGAGGCGATGATTGTTCATTTTGAGATGGAATGATCCGTTATATGCTAATGATCTCTTATATTCGCGGGCAAAATAGTAGACATATGAATCCATTTGAGATAGAGAGAGGAGAGTCGTTCATAATAGGCGATTCCGATTTGAGGGAGTTATTGGATCGTCCTTACAAGAGCGGATATGGCATGATCTTATTTTGCTATAAAGGAACGGCGAATATATCCGTCGATTTGAGCCGATGGGATATCCGGCGCAACACGGTGATCGTATTGATACCGGATACGATCCTGACGTTGAACGCGAGTAGCGAGGATTTCAAGGTACAATATATATCCTTTTCGAAGGTCTTGTTCGACGAGGCCGTATTCCGGCTGGATCCGCCCTTTTTCCGCTTCATAAAAGATAATCCTTGCTATACGCATCCCGCCGATCAGGAGGAGACCATAAATGTGATCATCCGGCTGTTTTGGCTGATTTACATGGATCGGGATAACGTGTACCGTGATATGATCGTGAAAAACCAGTTGCAATGCTTCTTCCTTAATATGTATGATAAGACAAGGTACTCCTTCTCGAGCCGCCAGCAAAATGGGTGCAACCGTGGGGAGGAGTTGTTCCATAAGTTCATCAATTGCATCCATGCCCATTATCTCGACCAGAAAGAGGTCTCTTTCTATGCGAACGAGCTTTGTATCTCTCCCCGTTATCTCTCCACTATCACCCGGCAAGTGACGGGCGAGTCGGCGAAGACCATTATAGACCGGCATATCATATTGGAGACAAAGGTGTTGTTGCGTACCACGGAAATGACCGTGCAGGAGATAACGAATCACTTGAACTTTCCCAGCCAATCCTATCTGGGACGGTATTTCAAGAAGCATACCGGGGAGTCACCCATAGAGTATCGAATGAAAAGGAAGTGATATGTCTTTTTGTAGATATGGTTGACTCTTAAAGAATCAACCATATCTACAAAAAGACACCATGGAAGTTTGTTCTTATAAAGCCGTGGAAGCCTTTTCCGTTTGCCTTTGATCGAACGTATCAGTAATTAGGGTAAGGGCACCATCTCCCGTCACGTTGCAAGCCGTACCGAAGCTGTCTTGCAAAGCGAATATCGTAAGCAATAATGCCGTTCCTGCCTCGTCGAAACCTAGAATAGCGATGATCAAGCCCAATGAGGCGAGCACCGTACCGCCCGGTACGCCGGGAGCGCCGATCGCGAAGAAACCAAGCAAGATGATAAATACGAGCATCGTCGTGAAGTCCGGCATACTTCCATATAATATTTGTGAGACGGTCAATACGAAAAACACTTCCGTCAAGATAGAGCCGCATAGATGGATGTTCGCGAACAGGGGGACAGTCACGTCAATTACTTCCTCTCGCAAAATCTTGCTTTTCTTGGCGCAGGTCAAGGCCGTGCCCAAGGTGGCGGCGGATGACATGGTGCCTAAGGCTGTCAAATAAGCGGGTCCGTAGTATTTCAATACGCCCCAGCTATTTTTCCGGGAGTAAATCGATGCGACTACATACAGTAAGGTCAACCAGATGTAATGGCAAATGATGACAATCAACAGGACGGATAAAAAGATAGGCAACTGCTTCGTAATCGCCCCCTCATAACTGAGGACACAGAAATTCGCGGCGATGAAAAGCGGCAACACCGGCATCAAGACCCGTTCTACCAATTTAAGCACCATGTTCTGGAATGCTTCCAGCAACCTCTCCATCTCCTCGGATTTAACCCATGCGGTAGAAAGTCCCAGCATCACGGCCAATACCAATGCCGACATAACGCTCATCACTGGCGGAATCTCTAGATTAAACAACATGGGAGGGATGTCTTTTAGATCTTCCGAGGCGGTTTGAATATGCAAATGCGGTATTAACTCGTAACCGACAACGGCGCCAAAGGTAGCGGCGCCAACCGATGACAGGTATGCGATACTAAAAGCGAATAATAAGACTTTGGATGCGTTGCTTTTTAAGCGGGCGATGGATGGTGCCACGAATCCTAGAATGATCAACGGAACCAAGAAGAAAATAATCTGTCCCGTAATTTGTTTTATGATCATGACCGCTTTTAACACAGGCTCGTTTACGACAAGCCCAACCAGAAGTCCGATCAAGACGGCCAGTATCAACCGTACGATCGTGTTGGAAAGAATCTTTTTCAGCATATTCGGATGTTTTTATTTTTCAATGACAGCAAATATAAGATATTTTCTTGTGTGAATGGGTGGGTGGACAATTTTGATTACTTTTGTTTGATGAAAACAAGATCGTTGGTTTGTATTTTATAATCAAGTAATATGAAAAACATGAAACAAGCTTTACTAGTAGCGGGCTGTTTATTGGCTACCACTACGTTATTTGCCCAGACCGAGAAAGGGGATTGGGCTCAGTTTGGTCGTTATGCGAAGGCTAACAAGACCGTGAAAGTTCCTTCGAACGTGGTATTTATGGGGAACTCCATTACAGACGGATGGTGGCCGGCGGATTCGACTTTCTTTATCCGGAATAACTTCGTAGACCGTGGGATCAGCGGACAGACAACCTCGGAGATGTTAGTGCGTTTTCGCCAAGACGTTATTAATTTGAAGCCGAAAGCCGTGGTAA
>OGIC01000991.1_pt1 | contig 11266 bp, 10 predicted proteins | sample 1571681 | NCBI WGS metagenome assembly OGIC01 (sample SAMEA2582046, study PRJEB24529) | metagenome | biome: Human gut stool | place: China | collected 2011
TTACTGGGCGTATTGCTACCTACAATTTCTCTCCAACTCCTCTCTCTGAGAAAAATCTTCTTGAAGAAAAGGCTCACGGTAACATTTATGTAACAGGTAATACTGTTATTGATGCCCTTCATATGGTAGTAGATAGGCTCAAAAAAGATGAGCTTTTGGCAAAGAAGCAAGACGATATACTTATACATGCCGGTTATAATGTAACTCGTCTTACCGATTGCCGTAAACTTGTACTTATCACTGGGCACAGAAGAGAAAATTTTGGTGACGGATTCATTCGTATGGTTACTGCTATGAAAGATCTCTCTGAGAAGTATCCTGAGATTGATTTCGTATATCCTATGCATCTCAATCCTAACGTACGTAAGCCTATACACGAAGTATTTGGTGAGGAACTCACTCGGTCAAATTTCTTTTTCATCGAACCGCTACAGTATCTCGAGTTTGTATATCTCATGAGCAAAGCTGCTATTGTTCTCACTGATTCAGGCGGAATTCAGGAAGAGGCTCCAGGACTTGGTAAACCGGTACTCGTAATGCGCGATACCACTGAACGTCCTGAAGCTCTAGCTTCTGGTACCGTTCATCTTGTTGGTACAGATTACGACAAGATCATGAACGAGGTTAGCACTCTTCTTGATGATACAGTAGCATATGAAGCGATGAGTAAAGCCGTTAATCCTTATGGTGACGGACAGGCTTGTCGCAGAATTGCAGACGTACTTGCAGACAAGGAGATTGAACGTTATGAAGTCTGCTAATCTTATTCTAATAATAGAGAAAACAAATAGAAAAAAATATTAAAATCAAACTTATGATTAATGTAATAGGATTGGGGTATATCGGGCTTCCGACTGCCCTCATGATGGCTTCTCATGGGGTTGAGGTCATTGGTACTGACTATAATAAGCAACTTGTTGAAACACTCAATGCAGGTCGTACTACTTTTAAAGAGAATGGTCTTGATGAACTTTTTCAAAGTGCTCTCAAAGCTGGCATTAAGTTTACTACAGAGTACCAGAAAACAGATATGTACATTGTGTCGGTTCCTACTCCATATGACAAATTTTCAAAGAAAGTTGATGCTTGCTATGTAGTGGCTGCCGTTAAGGAAGTAATGAAAGTTTGTCCCAAGGGGGCAACCGTAGTTATTGAATCAACTGTTAGTCCTGGTACCATTGATCGTTATGTACGCCCAGTTATTGAAGAAAATGGGTTTAATATAGGTGAAGATATTAACCTTGTACATGCTCCTGAACGTATTATTCCTGGTAATATGGTTTACGAACTTCTTCATAATAATCGCACTGTTGGTGCAGATTCTCACGAAATTGGTGAAAAAGTAAAAAAGTATTATGCGAGCTTCTGTCAAGGTGATATTGTTGTTACTGATATTCGTACAGCGGAGATGACTAAAGTCGTTGAAAATACTTTTCGTGCTGTCAACATCGCTTTTGCTAATGAGCTTGCACGGATATGTCGTCATGATAATATGGACGTTTACGAGATCATTCGTATCTGTAATATGCACCCTCGCGTAAATATTCTTCAACCAGGTCCTGGTGTAGGTGGACATTGTATCTCTGTTGATCCTTGGTTTCTTGTTGGAGACTATCCGCAACTTGCTAAAGTTATTGACGAATCTATGAAGACTAACGATTCACAGCCTACTTTCGTCTTAAATCGCATCTATGAGATTATGAAAGAGAATGGTATTACTGATAATCGTAAGGTAGGTCTTTATGGCCTCACTTATAAAGAGAATGTTGATGATTATCGTGAGTCACCTGCTCTTCAAATGTTAGAGGCTCAGGAACGTCATCTTGCACGTCCACTTCGTTGTTATGATCCGTTCCTTGAGAACCATAAGATTGCTGATAACCAATACAGTAATTTTGATGAGTTTTTGGATGATATAGAGATGGTAGTTATTCTTGTTAAGCATGACCACATCAAGCAAAACTGGGGCAAACTCAAAGGTAAAGTTATCTTTGACTGCTGTAATATTTGTCCGTTGGAGGGAGTATATCATATTTAATTTAGGCTTAAGTATGTGTATAGGTGAGACGCAGGTCTATAGTTCAATATCATCCGCACTTTAATATTTATCGAATCAAACAATGTGAACTACAGTTATAAAGAAATATTAAGCGGTGATGGTATTGACTCCTAACCTAAGGCATTTCTAGCATAAAAAGCAATTATAAATATTAAGATTGAAATTATCAATGATGGCAAGTCGCTGATAATTAGGAAAAAGTAATGGAGTGCTTACTATTTGCTGAATGCATGATAATTAAGCTCCTAGTGAATATAGATATGTTCTATTCGTTGTATTGTTAAAAGGTCTTTAATATAGAAGAACAAAGAAAAGATGTGCTATGGGAGTGGCTTGATATGTATGATGAAGATGAAATTGAAGATAAATATATAAAATACAACTTAACGATTAAAAACAATGAATCAAATGAACAAAGATTAGCCTAATCATATTAATCTGTTTAATGACGATTTACATTAGGGTGTAAACCAATAATTTACTAAGTATTTATAATGGAAACCAATAATTCCCGACAAGCGGCATGGGTAGCAATGGGAAGCCTTTTCTCGTTTGGCTTCTCGATAGTGAGTTCCATGATATTAAGTCGCTACTTTGATAAGGCTGATTATGGAACTTACAAACAGGTGATGTATGTTTACAATACTTTGCTTACTGTATTTACCCTTGGTTTGCCTAAGGCATATTCTTACTTTTTACCCAGGGTTAACCCCCAAGAGGCAAAGGACTTAATAAATAAAATAACCCGTCTGTTTTTTCTTTTAGGAGGGGTATTTTCCATTCTATTGTTTTTGGGGGCTTCTTTAATAGCTCAATTCCTCAAAAATCCGGATTTGGAAATTGCCTTACGCTATTTTTCACTAGTTCCGTTTTTGATGTTACCTACAATGGGGTTAGAAGGAATACTCTCTACCTATAAGAAAACAAAGTTCTTAGCTGGTTATACAATCACGACAAGATTATTTATGTTGTGTTGTGTTGCACTCCCAGTAATGATATTTAATCTGGATTATATAGGAGCTATTATTGGCTTTGTTATAGCTTCTATATTCAGTGCATTTTTGGCCCTATATCTGAAGGTTTATCCAGTTAGGAATAACATTAAAAATCGTACACAAACATCATATAAGGAGATATTTCAGTTTTCATTGCCTCTCATGTATGCGAGCCTGTGGGGCGTATTAATGAGTTCTGCGGATCAGTTTTTCATAAGTAGATTTTTTGGGTTAGAGGTTTTTGCGGATTTTTCAAATGGTTCTATGGAACTACCATTTGTAGGTATGATAGTAGGAGCATGCTCTACTGTTTTGTCTCCTATTTTCTCTCGAATGTCGCATGAGAAAGTTAACTTATATGAGCAATCATATCCACTTTGGAAGAGTGTTTACCAAAAAACAGCATTACTGATCTACCCAATTGTCGTTTATTGTTGGGTGTTCGCTGATGTAATAATGGTTGCACTTTATGGAGAAAAATACGAAACGTCTCAGACGTTTTTCAAAATCAAAGTACTTACCTATATTTTTTCATTGATAATATTCGCTCCATTCTTAATAAATACAGGGAAGGTTAAATTCTATGCTCGAGTAACTGTTATATTTGCCATTTTAGTGTGGCCAATGGAATATGTAAGCTTATTATTGACGAATTCACCCTATTCTATTTCAATAGTGTCATTATTATTGCATGTTGCAAGGATCTTTGTTTTCTTGATTGTTATTGCAAAGATGTTTCAGGTCAAGTTATATGAATTATTCCCATTATCACTGATAGGAAAGATTATTATACCATCATTTGTCATTTTGTATGCGGAGAGAATCCTACTAAATTATTGTCATATAGAATCTCCGTTCTTGGTTTTATCCATTAGTCTTATTGTTTATGTAATAGTCTATTGTGTATATTCAGTAATTGCTAAATTGGATTATTTATCAATTGTAAAACCACTAATTTCAAGAGAATGAAATACTTTTTAAAAGTAGCTGTTGGCTGTATTATACCATTTTTTAATGAGTGGAGGAAATTTAGATCATCTACAATACTTCCAAATAAGTACTCAGGTTATCTAAAATTTCGGTTGGGCATTAATAAACTCTATTGGCCTAAGGACAAGACTTGCTTGGTTACACATCCTAGAAAGATTTACGTAGGTATAAACAGTAAGATTGGACGACCTGGTAGTTATATTTCAGGAGCAGGAGGTGTGTGGATAGGAGATTATGTGCGTTTTGGTCCTAATGTAGGAATTCTTAGTGTCAATCATGATCTTTATGAAAGAGATAAAGCTGTGGGTAATCCAATTAAAATTGGTGATTATTGTTGGATAGGGATGAATGCCCTAGTCTTAGCCGGTGTAGAATTGGGACCTTCTACTATTGTGGGAGGGGGAAGTATTGTAACGAAATCATTTCCAGATGGTTACTGCGTGATTGCAGGTAATCCAGCAAAAGTCATTAAGTATCTTGATAAGGAAAGGGTTAAATTACCCAAACATCCAGAATATTATGGATATATTCCCAAAGAACAATTTGAAAAGGTAAGGTCAAAGTATATAGATTTATATTAATAAATAACCATGTTGAAATCAATTCGTCACTATTTCGGAAAGAGATATAATTTACTTCGTTATTTGCGTGTAGAATTTAATTTCTTATTAAAGACATTGGGAACGTGTGATACTATAAAGTCCCAAAATAAAGTTCGTGAACAATTAATCATGCAAAGTCATGTCATAGAGAAAGGGCTTTCACTTAAGGATGTGAATCTTGGTTTTGGTGTGCCCAAAATATTAAGTTTATTAAAACAGTTATGTACATATACTGCATGGTATGATGATCAGGAGACGTTAATATTTGTGCTGTCAGTTATTGATGCATATATTGAGTATCATAAGCAGCATAATACTGAGGTTAATACTGAAATCTTAGAACTGTACTCAGAATTATCACAGAAGATTAAAACACGTGAAGGCTATGAGAACCTCAATGGTGGTACTATTCAACTCACTAAGCAACAAGTACTTGACTCTATTAATTGGGGGTTTGAAAAATTTGCAAGAAGTCGCCACAGCCAACGTCAGTTTACTGGAGCCCCGGTTGATAAATCTATTCTTGAAAAAGCTTTTCAAATAGCAGAGACTACCCCATCTGCGTGTAATCGCCAACCATGGCATAGTTTCGTATTTACTAAGAAGGAAAATATTATTCATATTCTTGATATTCAAGGGGGTGCTCGCCAATTTAAGAATGATGTGGCAGCTTTGATAGTTGTTACTGCTACCCCTAATGCGTTCTATGGTCAGGAATATCATCAGCATTTTGTAAATGGTGGTCTTTACGCCATGAATCTTCTTTACGCACTGCATTCTCAAGGACTAGGCGCAGTTCCTTTGAATGGAGGTATTGATTATTATCAAGCTATACAGATAATGAGAATGTGTGGAAATGCAGACCAATATGAATTGATAATGCTTATAGCGGTTGGACAAATGCCAGATTCTTTTTCTGTTGCTAAGTCTGCACGTATTAAATATTCAAAATATACACAATTCGATTGATTATGAAAATTGGTATATTAACATTTCACCGTAGCATTAATTACGGTGCCTTCATGCAATGCTACGCACTTTCTCATGAACTGATGGTGAGGTATCCACAGCATCAGGTAGATGTGATCGATTTTGAGTATCTTCATAAGCATAATAGCTACCGAGCAGCAATGAGGCAGTTCCCATTTGGTATAGAATATTATTTCTGCTACAATAGATTTCAGTCAGACTTAAAACGGTTACCATTATCAAGTAAGTCTTTTATTACGGATAGGACGGATGAGTTATGTGACTATATTGACAAGCATTATGATATTGTCATAGTTGGCAGTGATGCAGTATGGACTTACCAAGGAAAAATGCCAGTTGATAATCCTTATTGGCTGTTTGGCAATAAGCTTAGGAATGTTATTAAGATGAGTTATGCAGCTTCAGCTTTTTCAAGTCGATTTGATGAGATTCCTCTTGAAGAACGTGAGCTAATAAAAAATAGATTATCAGAGTTTTATTACATTGGTGTTCGTGATGAAGTAACAAAGAGTTTTGTTGAGAGTTTGGAGTTAGGTATAACAGTCTATTTGAATCATGATCCAACCATCTTCTTACAGCCAGCAACTGATGTCAAGATTGCAAAAATGACTCTTCGTAAAAATTTCGTATTCAATAATAAAGAGAGTGTGTCCTTTATGACACGTGAACTACCGAAGATAGATAAACTGCGAGGAGAATTAGCAGAACAGTATAATCTACTGCACTTCTATAGACGAGACAGATACAAGGCAGACTTACTTGATAATCGTTGCCGATTTATGAATAATGTATCTCCATATGAATGGTATAATTTGTATGGACAGATGAAGTTGAATATCACAAACTTCTTTCATGGCGCTTGTTTGGGTATTATTAATCATGTCCCTACAATAGTTGTGGATGATTTTGAGCAGTCATACATGAGTAAGTATGCTCAATTAATGACTGATCTAAAGTTAACTGATAGACTTTTTTATAAGAAAGATTTCCAATATGAAAAGTTTATTGAAGCAGTTAATTATTGTCTTACTCACAGAGAAGAAGAGTCTCAGCGCTTAGCTATTGCTATTGATAAGGAGCGTGTCAAATCTCAATCTTTTTTCTTGGCTTTAGATAATATATTAAAATAATAGATATGAATCATAGAGCAAGTAAGGCTATTTTATTTATTCTGAATCCATTCATATCGGCAATATTTTCTCTGAAGGATATTCGAGATGGTGTGTCTCACCGTTTCTTATATCTGTGGTTTTTGATATTCGGTATCGGTTTTTGTGCTATAAGCGAAGTTGCCGATTCGTTTAGATATGTTGAGAAATTCATGATTGAGCATAATTATACATGGTCCCAATACATGATGGAAATCAACGAGTACTTCACTTTTGAGTCGAATATCAAGGATATATATACATTGACAGTGAATTTTTTTGTCGGACGATTTACAAATAACTACCATTGGACGTATTTTATATATGCTGCGGTATTTGGATTCTTCTATATCAAGTCACTGAAGATCTTTTTGCGTCACAATAATGTTAGTAACAATATTGTTTTCTATGCGTTGCTATTCATGTTTTGCTATAGTAATCCAATCTATAATATCAATGGTGTTCGCTTTTGGACGGCTGCTTGGATAGGAGTTTATGTGGCACTCAGCGTATTCGTAGAAAAGGACTATAAAAAATTACCCCTGTTGATATTACTCCCTTTGGTTCATGGATCTTCTGTTATTTGGGTGGTGATAATGGCGATTGCTTTATTACTTAGTCGATTCCAGAATATCACGATTGGACTCTTTATTGCTTCTTCATTTGTTTCAGCTGTTTCCTATCTTAATATTATGAATGACTATTCCTATTTGCTGCCTCAATTCTTGCAGAACCAAATATGGTCATATACTGAGTCAGAGATGGCATTGAAAAGACTAAGTGGAGTTAGTCAATATGGAAAGGCTTATGCAGACTTCTTAATTGCATTACCTGGGTATTTTCAGATACTGTTGTCTTATTTGCTCATCCTCAATCGCAAGGAAATTAATCGGGATAAGCGTGCAGGATATGTTTTGACTATTATGCTTGCATTGGCTGCTATAACCAACTTTCTTTCCGGTATTCCTTCGATGGGTAGATTTAAAGCCTTGGTAATCCCTATGCTGGTGATAGTCTGGGCTTACAACTATAGGATCTTAAAAAAATATGATAAATACTTTAATGTAGTACCTTTCATTTATGCCTATTCTCTTCTTTATTGGTATAGACGAATGAGTGCAATTTCTGAATTATATTTGTATATTTTCCCAGCTCCATTAACTGTAATCAAATATCTTTTCTTATGAAAATCTTAATAATATCAAATCATGCATATCCTGCGCAGGGGCCTCGTGCATTTCGCACTACGGAATTGTCTGAGCAACTTGTAAAAATGGGACATGAGGTTGTTCTCTATACAGTTCAAGGAAAATATGACTATACGCAGTATGAGAAAGAAACAGGTGTGAAGAGGAGGGACATTAACCCTAGGTTTGCAACTTCCGCAGATGATGAGACACATAGATACAACCTCTTTGACAAATTCATGTACCATTTTTTTCACCGTCTGCTCATGTGGCCGCAGTGTGAATTTCATTATGCTGTAGGTAAAATTATTAAGGAGAATCCGAATATGGATATGTTGATTACCATTGCATATCCACACTCAATCCACTCTGGAGCAGCTCGTGCAAAGAAGAAATATTCGGCTATTTTTCCTAAGACATGGATATGCGACTGTGGAGACCCTTTTATGCTGAATCCGTTTATCAAAGTACCAAAATTCATGAAGCGTTTTGAGGATATGTGGTGTTCAATGTGTGATTATATTGCGGTGCCTACTAAGGAGAGTTATAAGGGTTATTATGAGCAGTATTGGAATAAAATTCGTGTGATACCTCAAGGCTTTGATTTTTCGAAGACTCCAATTGCGGAGTATAAAAAGAATGCTGTTCCTACCTTCCTCTTTATGGGTTCTATATACCCTGGTGTTCGCGATCCTCGTTCATTTATGGATTATCTCCTGAAGTTTGATAAACCTTATAAGTTTATTATGATGATGCGTTCTCCATTTGAGGAAAAGTACATAAAGGAGTCTAACGGTCAGATAGAGTACATCATAGGTAAAGGACGCAAGGATGTGGTATGGGAGTGTAGTAAGGCGGATTTTCTGATCAACATCACCAATCCATCCACTGTTCAAACCCCAAGTAAGTTGGTTGATTATGGTATTGCTGGTCGTCCAGTGTTGGATGTAGAAAATGACTTTTCAGATCCTTCGAATTTCTTAAAGTTCTTTGAGGGAGATTATTCTCAAGATCATAAGATAGGTTTCTTGGACAATTATCGTATTGAGAATGTTGCTTGCCAGTTTGTGGAATTAATGAAATAGTGCCTTATGATAATTAAAGGAAAAGAAATCAAGATAAGGCAAGTATTCTGCTTAGCATTGTACTATGGGTTTGCTCAGTATCTACCTAAATCCAACACATTTGGCAATATGGGAGGGAGTATTCGTTATCTTCTTTGTAGACAGATATTTAAAAAGTGTGGAAAGCATGTAAACATTGAGCGTAAGGCACATTTTGCGTCCGGTGTTGATATTGAGATTGGTGATTATTCAGGTATCGGGATAAATGCTCAAATCCCCAATGGAACAATAATAGGCGATTATGTTATGATGGGTCCCAACTGTTTCATAATGGATGTGAACCATCGTACTTCTGATGTAACGAAGCCAATGGCTCTCCAGGGTATGGTTGAAAAAAAGATCACAAAGATAGGCAATGATGTTTGGATTGGTCGAGAGGTTCATATGACTTCGGGAAGAACAATTGCAGATGGTACTATTGTAGCGATGGCTTCTGTATTAACTAAGGACTTTCCTCCATATTCGGTCGTTGGTGGAAATCCTGCAAGATTAATAAAGAGTAGAAAATAAATGAAAATACTATTAGCAACCTCATCTGTGACCCCGAATGCGGGAATACCATCTTTCAATAGAGAATTGTGTAGTCTTTTGAATGAAGAGAACGAGGTTCATCTATTGGTTGATGAGAATATTGAATCGTATCAGGGGTATGTGAGGACATATTCCACATATGGAATTAATATTTATAATTTCGGTGATGCTTCAAATATTTTAAGTAAATTATTGATTGAGAATTACGATGTGATAATTAATAGTAATTCTCATATTATGTCTTTATTGGCTGCATTCATAGATAATAAAACACGGTTGATTACAGTATCGCATTCTTTAGGTACAATGGATTGTGATAATGCTGCATTTAACAATGAGTATATTGATAATATTATCGCTTTATCCAGCAGTTGTAAGAATTACATAATTCATCGTTTTGGAATAAAGAATAATGATAAAATTAAGGTTGTGTTTAACTCTGTGACTGATAATCCAGATTCGGCCGCTAAGAGACAAGCGAAAATGACAGCAGAGAAGATCAAGATTGTTTTTGCCGGTGGATCTGCTGCTAGTAAATCTCCAGATGTAGTTGTACCAATTGTAAATGAACTATGTAAATCGAATTTGCCTTTCGAATTTTATTGGTTGGGTATTACAACTCCGCCGCTTAAGAAGTTCCAGCCTTTCAAGGATATTCGTTTGATATTACCGAATGATGAAAGAGTAATAGTCACTGGACTTATTCCTCAACAGCAGGCTGCTGAAATTATAGCTTCTTGTAATGTATTCCTTGCCCCTTCTCGTAGGGAGGGATTTCCAATGGCTTTATTAGAGGCAATGAGGATAGGATGTATTCCAATTGTGTCTGATTTCAGGATAGCTAATCAAGAGATTATTCGGGATGGAATTAATGGTTTCATTATTTCGCACAAAGATATTAAAAGCTTTGTTGATAGGCTGTCAGATATCATTGAAAATCATGCAAACTATAAGAATGTTTATGAGGCCTCATATAAGACTTTTGTTGAAGAGTTAAGTTTCCCTGTATGGAGAAAATGTATCTATTCTATCATTTCAAGAGGTGCTTTGTATCATAAACAAAGACGAGTAATGAAAAAGTATGCTTATAAAGCGGTTGTGAATCGGTTTAAATTACTAGACAAATACAATCTTATAGAAAACTATATGACAGAAGTGTTGCCATGTGCAATCAAATTTTACAAGTATTACAAAAATAAATAATTATGCCAGTAGTAGAAGATAAAGGCAATTGGAGAAGCCGGTTTAATTCTTGGTTAGGCGATTTTGTCGCTAATGTGTTAGGTCAGCGTGTGAACTATACAATGCGTTATTATAGCCATCGACATCATTTACCAAATTTCAAACACCCGAAGGATCTGTCAGAAAGAATACTCTCTGCAATGCTTTCTAAGGATTTTTTGAAATATGCAGACTATGCTGACAAGGTAAAGGTGCGTGAGTATGTTAAGGCTAAGGGGCTTGAAGATATTCTTCTCAAACAATATGGTGCTTGGGAGAATGCCAATCAGATTCCGTTTGATCAGCTTCCTGACCATTTTATTTTGAAGGCTAATAACGGTAGTGGAGGACACTACATCTGTACCGACAAATTAAAGATGAACATTCCCGTTGTCATTAAGGAAATGAATGCAACCCTT
>OGIC01000993.1_pt1 | contig 11258 bp, 7 predicted proteins | sample 1571681 | NCBI WGS metagenome assembly OGIC01 (sample SAMEA2582046, study PRJEB24529) | metagenome | biome: Human gut stool | place: China | collected 2011
TGAGACACGGTCCAAACTCCTACGGGAGGCAGCAGTGAGGAATATTGGTCAATGGCCGAGAGCCTGAACCAGCCAAGTCGCGTGAAGGAAGAAGGATCTATGGTTTGCAAAAATTTTGTCGTAGAGAAAACGAAAGTGACTACCGACTATCCTTGGAACATAGAGAATGCCCCGATTACAATCAAGGCGAAAGGCAAACGTCTTAATGGGTGGTCTTTATATAGAGGTTCCTCTGGTTCTATCTCGTATTTTACCCAGCAAGGCAATGATATGGGCGACGAAGAAAGCATCGAGTTAATCCCTTATGGCTGTACCACTTTACGTATAACTGAATTTCCGGTACGGTAAAAATAATGTACCAATATGCCAATGCTTATTCTACACAAATAGTATCTGCATTGGCATATTCCCCCATTGGCACATTATTTCAATTCTTCTTCATCGTATAATCCTTCACCCCCAAGGAATCATACGCCTGCAAAAGCGCCTCGTCATTATCAGAGATCATTAACAACTTGTCGTTCTCCTTTAATTCCGTATTTCCTTTCGGGATGAAATAGCGGCCTTCCCGTTTCACCATTACCGCCAAGGTATGATCAGGTAAAGTCAGCTGCATCAATTTATTTCCATGGGATAATACCGCCGGGGTAATATCGATCTCGCTCATAGCGCTCTTGATCTCCTCGGGAAGCTCGATGCCAAACTCATCCTTTCGTTCCGGCTCATCCACCATATCCAGCCATTTTGCGGCTTGAGTAACCGTGGTTCCTTGAATCAGCAAAGAAAGAATCGTGATAAAGAATACGATATTAAAGAACATACCGGCATGCTCGATCCCGGCGATCATCGGGTAAGTAGCGAAAATAATAGGAACCGCCCCGCGTAATCCCACCCATGAGATATACAGTTTACCTTTGAAGGAGAAATTCTTATAAGGTATCAAGCAAAGGAACACGCTAATCGGACGGGCGATCAAGATCATAAAGACTCCCACCATAACACCTACACCCGTCACCGGTAATAACTCATGCGGGTTCACTAGCAAGCCTAACGTAAGGAACATCACGATCTGCCACAACCAAGCGAAACCGTCAAAGAACGTCCCCATACTTTTCTTGTGAACAATCTTAGCGTTACCAACCACCAAACCAGCGATATAAACCGCTAAATAGCCATTACCTTTACATAAGGTCGTAGCGGCGAAGGTGAAGAAAGCCGTAGCCAATAAAAGGATCGGATACAAAGACTCGTTATCTATATCGATCTTATTGATAATCAACACAGCCAGTCTCCCCAATAAGAAACCGGCGATAGCTCCCACCGATAATTGAATGACCAAGGATAGCCCGGCCTCCCAAATATTCATACCTCCGCTTTGTATGTAAGCGATCAGAAGCAAGGTAAGCATATAAGCCATCGGGTCATTACTACCACTCTCCAGTTCCAAGGTAGGACGCAGACGCTCTTTCAAATAAACCCCTTTACTGCGCAAGATGGAGAAAACCGAGGCTGAGTCCGTAGAGGACATGACCGCCGCCAGCAATAAAGATTCCGGGAAAGTCAACGTAACATATTTGCCAAATAAACCAAATAACCAATAGATAAACCCGCCCGTGATAAAAGTCGTGGCCAGCACCCCGAGCGTAGCCAATACCACACCTTGCGAGGCGATAGGTTTGACCTCCGCAACTTTCGTGTCCATACCACCCGAGAACAAGATGATACTCAACGCCAACATGCCGATAAACTGGGCCACATTCGGATCGCTGAACTGGATGCCCAGACCATCGCTGCCAAACAACATTCCCACACCAAGGAACAACAACAAAGCGGGTAAGCCGAAACGATAACCGGCCTTACCGGCGAATATACTTAAAAACAGGATCACAGAAGCTATTAATAGCACTTGCTCAGGATTTTGAAACATACGCAAAACGGGTTTTATGATTAGTGATTTGATACTTTGTCACAAAGTTCGTAAACTTTTTGTAATTATAATCACACAAAAAGAAGAAATCCGGTCCCAAATTTACAGGAAGACCAGATTTATTCTTTCTATAGAAAAACAAATCTTTCTTACAAATTGTTCGAGAATTTTTCTATCTCGCATAGAATCATTACTTTTGGCAAACATACATATCCGCTTTATGAACAAAAAACATCTATTTACGCTGTTGTTCACATTACTCGTATGGACGAGCTGTAACAACCAACAACATTTTATTACCGACGCCGCTTACCGAGCTGAGGTCGAGAACGATTTCCAAGCGAAACAGGCCGCCCTGCCTAACGGAGACCTTTTCGCAGTATTTAACGATCAAATGACTCCCGAAGAGAGGGAGGCGTTAACCTTCATGTATGCCTATATGCCGATTGGAGACATCACGGACTATAGTGGCGATTTCTATTTGAAAAACATCCGTTCCTCTTTCCAAGCACGGAATGAGATGCCTTGGGGCGATAGCATCCCAGAGGATATCTTCCACCATTTCGTATTGCCGGTACGAATCAACAATGAGAATCTGGATGAAAGCCGCATGGTTTTCTTTGATGAGTTGAAAGACCGGGTGAAGGGTCTCTCGTTGTACGATGCCGTACTGGAAGTGAATCACTGGTGTCATGAGAAGGTTATCTATACCCCTTCCGATGGGCGCACAAGTTCCCCTTTGGCATCCGTAAAGACCGCTTACGGTCGTTGCGGCGAGGAGTCTACCTTCACGGTAGCCGCTTTACGTTCCGTGGGTATTCCCGCGCGTCAGGTATATACGCCTCGCTGGGCGCATACGGATGATAACCACGCATGGGTAGAAGCTTGGGTGAATGGTAAATGGTATTTCCTCGGCGCTTGCGAGCCCGAACCGGTATTGAATCTGGGTTGGTTCAACGGCCCTGCTTACCGGGGTATGTTGATGCATACGAAAGTATTCGGTAAATACAATGGCCCGGAGGATGTCATGGAACGTACCGATGGGTATACCGAGATCAACGTGATCGATAATTACGCACCTTCGGCTAAAGCTGTTATCACGGTTACGGATGCCAATGGCAAGCCGGTGAAGGACGCTTTGGTAGAATTCAAGATTTATAATTATGCCGAGTTCAACAGCGTAGCCCGCAAGAAGACGGACGCGGATGGCAAATGCTCATTATCCGCCGGAAAAGGGGATATGTTGGTATGGGCCAGCAAGGACGGCAAGTTCGGCTACAGCAAGGTCTCTTTCGGCAAAGACGGAGAGGTTACGATCGCCTTGAACAAGAAACCGGGAGATGTGGAGACGATCGCCCTAGATATCATACCACCGGTGGACGGCTCTATCCCAGCGGAAGTTACACCGGAGCAAAAGGAGGCGAACGCCAAACGCTTATTGGAGGAAGACGCTATCCGTAATAAATATGTAGCCACTTTCTATACGGAAGAGAAAGCGGAGGCTTTAGCGAAAGAATTGGGTATCGACCCGATGAAGACAGAGGATTTCATGATCGGTAGCCGTGGTAACTGGATGGAGATCGAGAAGTTCTTACGGGAGACTCCCGCCGAGAAGCGTGCGCAAGCGATGGCTTTATTGGATGTCGTATCCGCTAAGGATCTACGTGATACACCTGCGTCTGTCTTTGCGGACCATTTAAACAATACGCCGGCCGTTCAAAGCGAATGGTTCAATGAATATATCATGAATCCTCGTGTGGCCAATGAGTTCCTGACTCCTTATAAGAGTTTCTTCGCTGCAAACATTGAGCCTTCCCTTGCGAAACAAGCCGTAGAGAATCCACAGGCATTGGTGGATTGGGTGAAGAATAACGTCTCCATTAACGACGCGCTAAACGCACAACGTATTCCGATCATGCCGATGGGTGTATGGAAATCCCGTATCGCTGATAAGGGCTCCCGTAATATCTTCTTCGTGGCCGTGGCTCGTAGCTTAGGTATTCCGGCACGTATCGAGCCGGTAGCCCGCAAGATCCAGTACTTCAAGGACAACGCTTGGGTAGACGTCGATTTCGAGGCTGCCGTACAGACGACCGCTAAACAAGGCAAGGTAATCGCTTCTTACCAACCAATCAAGGCGCTGCAAGACCCGAAATATTACAGTCACTTCACGATCGCCAAGGTTTTGCCGAACGGTACTTTACAGACCTTGAATTTCGAGAGAGGCGGTAATGTGGATATGGGCTTGGGAGATACTTGGAGCGGATTACTGAAGAAACCGTTATCCATGGATGAAGGTAATTATATGTTAGTGACCGGTACTCGTATGGCAAACGGTAGCGTATTGGCCGAGATCGAGTTTTTCAATGTGGAGGCAGACAAGACCACCCCGATCCAATTGGAAATGCGTGAAAGCAAGGACGAGATACAGGTGATCGGTAATTTCAACTCCGAGAATAAGTTCAAACGTGCGGACAACGGTGAGGAGACCAGCCTGCTAGCTACTACCGGACGTGGCTACTATATCGTAGCGCTTCTAGGCTCCCGCCAAGAACCGACAAACCATGCGATGCGTGATATCGCCGCCGTGAAGAAGGAACTAGAAGATTGGGGACGAGGCATCGTGCTTCTCTTCCCTGACGAGAAGGGCTATAAGAACTTCGATCCGAAAGAGTTCGGCGATTTACCGGGCACGATCACATACGGTCTGGATATCGACGGGGCGATCCAAAAGGAGATGGCTACAGCGATGAAATTGCAAAACGCCAATACCTTGCCGATCTTCTTGATCGCCGATACGTTCAACCGTGTCGTATTTGTCTCTCAAGGCTATACAATTGGCTTGGGCGAGCAGTTAATGAAAGTCATACATAAGCTATAACGAACTCACAAAAAAGTAAAGGAGTTATCTACAACTATAAGGAGGGGCGGTTCTATCTATAAGGGTGCCCCTTTTGTATTAACCTTAATCATTCTGCCAGTGAGATCCTTCTCCTCCATAATTTCTATATAACCAATATCCTTTTTAGGCACAAGCAAGTCTTTCAAAAAAGTACCGTCATACAAGATTTCCAATAAAGGGGTCATAGGTAAAGGTGAGATTTGATATTGGCACACCGGATCAAAATATAAATGGAAATATAAAATAACCGCCAGTTCGTTCAGTATATAAAGAGAAGCTAGATCATAATCAGAAGAGTCGATCCTTGCAAAACGAAAACCTTCCGGCAACCGCCTGTTACGTTCTAGAATCTGCTTGATAACTTCCCGCCGAAAAAGGATTTCAGTTCCATATAATAATCTAAGTCTTTGCAATAAAGTCTTGAATCGAGGCTCTAAGGCTACCGCTTTCCAAGAAAGCAATCGAACATTGTCATAGTCACCTTTCTTGATAACCCTTTCTATGAATCGATACTTTATATCGCCTATTTGCAAAGCTTTCGCACAAGCCTCTTTTCGTTCCAAACCTTTAGAAGCCATAAAAGTGTACATTTGTATCTCATCGGCTATTAATACATAAACAGATTTGACATTTACCTTGCACCAATCAAACAGAGCAATCAAAGTCTTCTCTGAAAATAAACGAGAGCAAATACTCACTCCTAAAAAAGCATTCGATTCCGAATACGGATATATTCGTTCTATATAGCAAGACTCCAATCGTCGCTCATACAAGAGGCTCATAAGTATTTCTTTTAATCCACTCTCCTAAAACAAGAGGGAACATAACAACCACTGATTCAAAAATAAATATCAATACACTTTGCTGCATCGGAACACAAGCTTTCTCGAATACTTCAGATCCATCAACAAGAAAATAGTTATACAAATAAAATGCATCAACAAGAAAAAAGAACAAAAAAACAACCGGCAGCAAATAATAAGAAATGGAGACAAGCCTATATAAAAAATAATAGTTAAACAGTTTCTTACAAGAAGACCGCTTCATAAAATCCCCCAAACAACTGCAATCCGAAAGCCCATCTAAGGGCTGTTTTTCAAGGTATTCCCTTACTTTTCGCATATTCGTAGATTTCATCCATTTACATAACAATAGGAATCCTCCTAAAGCTGAAACCATTAGTTCGAAAATCTCACCTTTTGTTAACTCCAGTATCATAACCTTCTCCTTTCTTAATAAAAAACCAAGGTATCGCAGAAACCAGAATCGAAACAAGTGGAGCCGACAGATAAACGTATTCCACCGGATGAAAAAGCATCCACACCATCATGCATACAGAAGCCAAGAAACCAGCAGAAAGAGAGAATATCGCATACTTTCTCATCCGTACACAATCCTTACGGAATATCGCCACGCAAATCGGTATAAGCAATATGATCTGAGCACTATAAACTAAAAAAAACAAATCCAGAACACCCGGTATCACAATACTAACCAAGTAAATGAACAAAGGGCTGATAAGTCCGAATAAATAAACCATTTTCCTTCCATAGCGCAATAAACCCTTCATTTTCTCCGGGTCATTTGTATCTTCTATCGTCTTCAATGAATGTGAAGGATACAATATATCAAAAACAAAAGTCTGTATAGAAGCAATCAATAATGTATCTGCCGTAGACACTAATGCGGCAAAGCAGCCCGCCGCAAACAGAGCAAACGCCCAAGGTTCTTGGAGATAACTCAATAGCAAGGAACCGTAATCATTATTCGAAGGAGCCGTAAAGTCCGGAAAATAATTCAGTAAAACACCCAATGAAATCAACACACACCAAGAGATTCCAATTGAGTAAATAGATTGTGACAATCCTTTCTTTATATCCTTTTGATCTCGCATGGAACAGACTCGTTGCCAAACGGACATATCGATCAACTGCCAAGGTACATTCACCACAATTAATGAAAGGACAAATAACACTGATAAGTTTGAAAATCCCCAATGGTCCGAAGCCAATGTCTCAAGACTCAATACATTCTCATTATGAGATATTAAGAATCCAAAAACGGCAGCAATCCCGACGTATGAAAACCACAATTGCATCTTTTCCGTATCAATAACAGCCTTAAAACCTCCTAGTGCAGTATACGTACACACCACCAGACTCAAACCCAAGATAATATAAATAGAGGAGACATTAGGGAAAAGGACATTAGCGATCTTTATCCCAACCAAGATCTCTATACCATAGGTACCCAAGAATCCGATGATCGATAACAAAGAAGCGAAATAACCGATAAATCGACTATCATAACGATTGGCCAAAAAGCCATGCAATGTTCTCTTTTCCGAATTTTCTATACGAGGAAATACCTTATACAAGATAAAGAAACCCAGCAGCCATGTCAAAGGAGAGATAAAAGCGGCAAGCTTATAAGAATATCCAAAGCTCAAAAACGCAAAGATAGCAGAACCTACACTGATATTCGATGCGGTCAAAGAATCCCTCAACTTCTCTGATGACATTCCTTCCGGATACCAGAAGAAATCACTTGGTTTATTTATCCCCCTAAAGACCCGGAAACCTATCCATAAAGACCATATCACAGGGATAGAAACAAAAAGGTACCACCAACTAAACTGCATATCCTTTAATTTTTAGATTAACAATACAACATATGGAATAAAGTCTTGGCGGCATATACAATGCCAACCAAGACTTATTCTTACCGCCCTCTCTCCTCACGGAGGTAACGACGGATGAACTTTAATTTATTACTTTAGTATTAATATTAATCCATTCCCGCTTGTTCATCCATCACGGAGTACTTGGTTACCCGCACGGGAATGTATTTTCGATTTATTTTATTTCTTTATAAATCTTATTTTACGATAGCCTTAACAGCTTCCTCGCCATCAACAGCCACAGCTACGATACCAGCAGGTACGGCGATTGTAGCGTTATCAGATGTAAGAACAGTCTCTGCGACTACCTTACCTAAGATGTTCGTGATAACTACTGACTTACCGGCTGCGCCTTGAACAGTTACAGTACCGTTGCCAGTGATGATAGATACACCTTCAGCGTTAGCGCCTTCGATAGATGTTACCATATCCTCAGCATCAGTCTTCTGATATGCGTTGAAGATCAAGGCACCGTCAGAACCAGTCTTAGCTGCGCTGAACTCTGAATCACCACGAGTTAATACCAAGCAACCGTTCTGCATCTTCAACCATGCGGCATATTGAGGAGCTATGGAACCGGCCTTAACTTCCTTGTAACCTGCAGTAGCCTTACCTTTATTACCCGTAACAGCAGCGTCAGCAGTCTCGGAATAAATGTTAGACTCGAACATGAACTCATTGTTCTCACCCTCTTTACCATCCTCGTAAGCTTGAGCGGCCTTATCCGGATTTACGTAACGGAATGACCAAGTTACGTTCTTATGGTTGTCGCCTCGCAAGTTTACAATATATGTCTCGTTGATCTTAGCTTTCTCATAAGCTTTGATAATTGTCTCAACATTCAACTCTTCCGGTTTCATGTTAGCGAAATCATTCACCAAGATGAACAAACTGTCGCCTGCGTGGATAGCCTTTACGAAACCAACGCGAGTATAACCACCGTCAATATCCATATACGGAGTCTTGTATTCCTTGCCTTTAATAAGGGCAGAGTCACCGAAACTTACCAAATACTTACCGTAGTTGAAGCCTTGGCTAGCAGGAGTAGCATGTGAGCATTTATCTGCCTCTACAGGATTTCCGGCGTTGTCGAAATGATTATGAGCATATGTACAAGGAACACCCGGAGTACCGGCTTGATCCTGACGAGCTACAGACACCAAATATTGAGGCTTGATATTGCCAGCGCCACGGTTTACCCAAGCGGTATCAACGATGAACGCCAATTTACCATCAGCTTTCTCCTTATTCCAGATACCAGCGTAATCAACCTTCTTATCTGTCAAGTTCTTATTCCACTCATCCATCAAGTATTCCTTACGGATCTTTTCTACGAAGAATAAGCTGTCAGCTGTCTCGCTCTCTTCCAACTCGGCGTTGTCGAAACGACGATACAATGGAGAGTTGTCAACCTCTACCGCAAAAGCGGAAGTACGGATCTCATTGTCAGTGCCATCATCGAACTTATCATTCAACTTTCCTTCCGTCAAATCCAACGTGTTATCATCCACAGAAACCTTGACAGTAGCATAATCCGTTGATTTGTGTTTTTGTTCAGCAACTGAAGTTAATTCAATCTCGTCAAATATGACTTTACTTTCATCTTCATTCAACGTATACACATAAGCCTTCTTGATCTCGCTGTTGTCCTTAATTAAACGATAGCCATCCTTGTCGTAAAGAAGCGTATTTTCTTCGTCTTTCACTTTAGCAAGCTCCTTACCATCGATCTTACCTTCCTTAACCTCTTTACCTAAATAATCAGAAGTGAAGAATGAGCCCTCACCAACTGCATGCGTACGCTCCACAGCCTTCACTAACGCATAGTAATGCTTGCCATCAATGCAATTGTTCTCTTTCAAGAAGAATGGTTGAGGAGTAGAACCTATTTCATATTTCTTGCTACTTTCGCTATAAGTTAGATAACCACCGTTTTTCTCAATATAGTAAACATTTCTTACCAAGCTGTCACCTACACCGTAGTGATCATCCTTAGCGACGATTCGCAAGCGGAAGTTAGCCTTCTCACCATTCTCGTCAACGCGAACCGCAGATTCATCAACATTCAAATATTTATCCAATGCCAAACCATGCAAATAGTTGAACACATAAGTCTGGACTTTAGCGGAATCCTCGGATACATAGCGATAACCTAACTTCAAGTCTTTAGCCAAGCTATCCTCTACTTTTGTTACACTAAGCGTATCAGCGACAGTCCCATTGTAGAAGAATACGTCATCGCTACCATCAACAGCGTACAACTGAACAGTCTTATTATTCAACGCTACTGCGCTCTCTGAAAGCTCAGGGAACTCACGGTTCTTAACCGTAACAGGAGCCGTAGAAGAAGTTCCATTCTTCACAATTGCCCATTGAGCAGCCGGCATATGCTTGAACTCTTGGTTAACAGCTTGTTCAGCCCAACCAAATTCACCAGCCAAGTTAGCCAACGCATAAAGACCATTCTGACCTCTCTTGGTGTTACCACCCGTAGTTTTGTATTTGATCAAATAAACACCATCAGCCAAAGTTGTCGGTTTCAAACCAGAGAAGTTCGTACCGATCTTGATAGTAACATTTTGATCGCTAATGCTCGGAGTTTGGTTGTAGCGAACTGTCAATACTCTCTTCCCGGCCAAATCAGGAACATAAACATATTGTCCTGTACCGGCGGTATAAACATCGACAAGACTTGTATTTAAAGCAGATGTCGGCGTAACATCCGATGCCGGCCATTTAGCACCATTGACCTTCGCAAGCTCAGCTTTATATTGATCATCCGTAGTACCATCCTTCTTTATAATCTGATAGGCTACATTATAAACTTGAACAAGAAGTTTGTCATTCTTCGCATCGTACGTAAACTTAAATTCGTAAGAACCTTTATCACGACCTTTCGCATCCATCTCGTCATAAGCGAACTTGACAAACTTATCGGACTCAGTTCCCGTATAATAAGCGGTATCTACTACAACATATTGCTTCTTATCGTCTACCTTCTTCCCGGTATACAACTTTACATAGCCGTTCTGAACACCTGTCTCAGCTTCTAGCTTGGTATCCGTAAGATGATTAGCCTCACCTGTAGATACGGTAGGAGTCATTGTCAAGCCAAAGGAGCCTTCTTTAGATACAGATTTCAGCAATGTATTCAAGGCAGTTTTATCCAAAGGAACACTTGCAGGAAAATCATTCACGTTAATATCTAAAGCTAACGCACCAGCATGCGAAGAATTAGATGCCTTATCTTTGGCTAAATAGAAAGAGCTTCCATTTTGAGCAATATAGACAACAGAGTCTGACTTAAAGTAAGAAACCAATGCTCCGTTCTCTACAATCCACTCATTAGCGCTACCGCCTAAAGTTAAAACTGAAGAAGTAGCAGGAGCTGTCTTTACAGCAAGAGCAGGATCAAAAGACAAAGGCAAGCCAGTAGCCTTATTCTCTAATGAATAAATAGTCTTTCCTAAAGAAGTCTTCATTGCGGAAATTTTCCACGTAGCAGGATTCAAGTTATCCAAGGAAGAGAGAGTAGAGACAGTCCCAACTTGGCCGAACTGAGCGGCAGTAGTTGTCTGGGTAGCTACAGATAAATAAGCTGAGCCTCCTTTCAACAATACTTGATCTCCTACCTTCACAGCCCCCGCAGAAAAAGCAGTCGCTAACATAGCACTAGCTAAAAGCGTAGTAATCTTTTTGTTCATAAATTCAAAATTTAATATTAATAATAGTGTTAATTAAAGTCCATC
>OGIC01000996.1_pt1 | contig 11215 bp, 8 predicted proteins | sample 1571681 | NCBI WGS metagenome assembly OGIC01 (sample SAMEA2582046, study PRJEB24529) | metagenome | biome: Human gut stool | place: China | collected 2011
CGGAGCCGGATCCGCTCAATGAGAAAAAACGCGTAAAAATCCATTACGATCCGGAGATTCATCATTACGGTGAAGGAAAACAGCCGTCCTATCACGAAGTAAGTCCGGGACATACGATCTATTGTTCGGACGAAGAGTTTGAAGAGTATAAAAAAGAGTGGAAAGCATAATTCCGGACGTTATTTAAGAAGCAAAAAAGACTGCATATCCGTTTGTTGGTATGCAGTCTTTTAAAATGTTTCAATCGTATTACCGTCTTCCCGTGTTCCACAAAATATCATGATTGATGGTCTCATAGAACATCTCCCGCACCTTATCATGATCCCTCGTCTGCCCGAGGATCCACATGAGTTTGGTGACGGTGGCCTCCAGGGTCATATCGTAGGATTCGATGAGACCGAAGGCGTTTTTGATTTTCTGGCCGACCTCGTAGACGGACATGTTGCTGCCTTCCTGAGTGACCTGGGTAGTCATGACAACAACTTTTCCCATAGAGATCCATTTTTCGATGGAGCTATAGAAATCGCCGGATTCATAGGACGGAAGACCGCCGACACCGAAGGATTCGATGACGACTGCGTCGTAATGCTCTGCCATATAGTCGAGGAGGCTGGAGTCCATGGACGGGATCAGCTTTAAGAGGCTGACCTGGCTGTCCATCTCGTGGTAGAAGCGGACGCTCTCGCGGTCCTGCCATTTATCGTCGATATAGTATAAAATGTGCTCGTCCTGGATCACGGCGAGATACGGGAAATTGATGCTGGAGAACGCGTTGTAGCTCTTGCTGCGCTCTTTCTTTCCGCGGGTTCCGGCGATCACTTTTCCGTCAAATACGATCGTAACGCCGTGAGCACGGTCGGAAGCGGCAAAGCGCAGGCTGTCGAGAAGGTTGGTCCTCGCGTCCGTCACGTCAAGGTCGATGGGCTTCTGGGCGCCTGTGATGACGATCGGCTTGCTGGAGTGCTGGACGAGGTAGGACATGGCGGCGGCTGTGTAGGCCATCGTGTCCGTTCCATGGCAGATCACAAAGCCGTCGTAATTGTCGTAGTTTTCTTCCAGGACCTGAGCAAGTTTCAGCCAGTGTTTCGGATGCATGTTTGTGCTGTCGATGTTTAAGACCTGCACAGTCTCCACCTCACAGAATTTTTTTGCATCCGGTACATAAGATAACAGTTCGTCGCCGGTAAGAAGCGGTGTCAGACCGTTTTCTCCTCTCTTGCAGGCAATCGTTCCCCCTGTTCCGAGCAGCAGAAGGTGTTTCATGATTTTAAAATCCCCTTTCGTTTGCAATCATCTCACATATGGTTTATAGTATAACATAGGAGGCTTCAGAAAGTAAAGACGGCGGATGGTTTGGAGAGAAAGAATCATCCGGGAAAGGGGAGAGATGGTGAATATACCGAAAGATCCGGTCATGCTGTTAAGCTATATCAACACGCAGTTGCGGGACAATTACCCGGACATGGACGAGTTGTGCAGGTCGCTTTGTCTAGACAGGAAAGACGTGGATGAGAAACTCGCGTCGATCGATTATGAGTACGATCCGGAAAAAAATCAGTATGTATAGAGTAAGCGGCCGATCCTGGCTTTCCAGGGCATGAGCCGCAGAAAAATAAAAGTGGAAAAAAGCACCGTGGAAAAGGCTGCATAGCGGATCGGAGAATCACAGATACTGGTTTCATGAACAGATGGAAGCAGAAAAACAGAAATCAGAAAATTGCAGTAAAAAAAAGCTCCGGCGGCGGATGGAGACAATGGGTCAGGAATTTTATGCTCTGCGGTCTGACGGGATGGGGACTTGAGATCCTTTTGACTTCCGTGGAAGGCTTTGCGGCTGGAGATATGAAATTCATGGGAAAGACATCAATATACATGTTCCCGATATATGGAATGGGCCCCAAAAGGATTCCCATTCCATATATCGGGAACATGGACAGTTGGATCGGAGACCGGGGACAGATCGCGGTAAAGGACAGGATCTTCCGCCATGGGATCCTGGACATGGTCCTGATCTTTTCCGCAGAATACCTCACGGGAACATTCTTGAAAAGCCTTGGGATATGTCCGTGGGATTACACCGGGCGGATGCTGAGCGTTGACGGCGTGATCCGGCTGGATTTTGCTCCGTTCTGGTTCATGACAGGACTTCTCTTTGAATATCTGACAGGAGGAAAAGAGGAAATCCTTTCCAGAGATCCGGAAACGGAAAAGCCAATATATAGACAGATTTGAGCTGGATTTTAGATGGATTCGAGGTGCATTTGAGTTGCAAATAAGAGGTTTATTTAATATAATATAACTTATGAACCTCATTGCTGTAACTCTTTAAAGTGTATGAAAGGCAATTGTTCAATAGGTGGGCACACCTGCTGTGCTGACCGTAAGAGAGCACCGTTACTGTTAAAGAAAATATGGGAGGTTTGTTACTTATGATAAGATTATTACTTGTCCTGTTCACACTGGTGGGATTTTTGATCTTCAGCTATCCGTTCCTTGTGGCACAGGTATCGCTTGGAAAGAAAGATCCCCACGCGCGGGATCTGGAGACGATCAAGGTCGTCCGGTCCGTGTTCAAGGTACTCTTAAAGCTGGCGGGGGTGACCGTGACGGTGAAGGGCGCGGAAAATATACCGGAAGACACAGCGGTCCTCTATGTTGGAAACCACAGAAGCTATTTTGATATTCTTGCGGGCTACACGACAGTTCCGACACTGCTCGGTTTCGTCGCAAAAAAGGAGATGGAAAAGATCCCACTCTTACGCACCTGGATGGTGAACGTGAACTGCCTGTTCTTAGACAGAAAGAACATCAAAGAAGGCTTAAAGATGATCCTTCAGGGAATCGAGAAGGTAAAAAACGGCGTTTCCATCTGGATTTTCCCGGAGGGAACGAGAAATCCGAACGAAGATATCACGGAGCTCCTTCCGTTTAAAGAGGGGAGCTTAAAGATTGCGGAGAAATCCGGCTGTCCGGTGGTCCCGGTGGCGATGACAGGAACGGCGGAGGTGCTGGAAAAACACTTCCCGTTTATCACCCCGTCCCATATTACGATCTACTACGGAAAACCGTTCTATGTAAAAGAATTGGAAGCCGAAGATCGGAAACATCCGGGTGCTTACACTAGAAATGTATTGATCAGAATGCTGAAAGAAATGCAGGAAGAAAAACAATAAGGTTTCAGGCGGATAAAATGGCTTGAAATGATATGACAGGACAAGGTTTCGGAGAGATCTGCTGAAAAAGCAAAAGAAATTTTGGGAAATACCTGGGGAGAAATGACAGAAAGCAGAGGCATAAAATATATGAAAAATCTTGACTTAAAAGAATGCAGGGACAAGCTGGACGTGATCGATAAAGAGATCGTCCGTCTGTTTGAGGAGCGCATGTCCGTATGCGGAGATGTGGCGGAATATAAGATCGGAACAGGAAAAGCCGTTTACGATGCGGCGAGAGAGGCACAGAAGATCGCAGCGGTTCAGGAGCTGGCCCACAGTGAGTTCAATAAAGAGGCGGTAAAGGAGATCTTTTCCCAGTTAATGTCCGTCAGCCGCAGATACCAGTACAGCCTGTTATCCGCTCACGGTATGGGAATGGACACCGGATTTACGGAAGTGGAGACCATCGGGAAGAAGAATAAAAAGATCGTCTTCCAGGGCGTCGAGGGCGCTTACAGCCATGCCGCCGCGAAGTTATATTTCGGCGAGGACGCGGATCTTTACCATGTTCCGGAGTTCGAGGACACGATGCGCGAGGTGGAAGAGGGACGCGCTGATTATGCGGTACTTCCCATCGAGAATTCCACTGCAGGTTTCGTGATCAACAATTACGACCTGCTCTTAAAGTACAAGAATTACATAGTCGGCGAGGTCTATGTCCCGGTTGCCCATATGCTGCTCGGCGTTCCGGGAGCGAAGCTCTCCGATATCAGAACCGTTTACTCCCATGCCCAGGCTCTGGCCCAGAGCTCTGATTTCCTGTCCGTCCATAAAGACTGGAAACAGATCGCTGTCTTAAACACGGCTGTGGCTGCAAAGAAGGTCATGGAGGAGAAGGATCCGTCCCAGGCGGCTGTCGCAAGCCGTACAGCGGGAGAACTCTATGGAATGGAGATCCTCGCAAAGGAGATCAACAACGTCAAGGGAAATACGACAAGATTCCTGATCCTCGGAAAAGAGCCGGTGTACGCAAAGACCGCCGGAAAGATCAGCGTGGCTTTCGAGATCGCCCATAAGAGCGGTTCCCTATACAACATCCTTGGAAACTTCATTTTCAACAATGTCAATATGACGATGATCGAATCTAGACCGATTCCGGAAAAGAGCTTCGAGTACCGGTTCTTCGTGGATTTCGAAGGAAATTTAAGCGATGCGGGAGTGAGAAACGCGCTGACCGGTCTTGCTGCGGAAGCTTCCGTCATGAGAATTTTAGGTAATTATTAGAGAGATACGGTCCGGGAAAATCCGGACCGATTCTTATATCAACAGATATTTGATGCAGGCGATATGGCGGACACAAAACGGGTCCGGTGATCGTCGCGCACAGAGCAAGGAGGAAAAAACATGGCAGCCCTTACATTTGCAGCCATCGATGTGGGATCCTTTGAGGTGGAGATGGGGATCTATGAGATCTCAAACCGCAACAAGATCCGAAAACTGGATCAGATCCGCCACGTCACTGCGCTGGGAAAAGATACCTACAATAACGGAAAGATCAGCTATGAGATGGTGGAGGAGCTTTGCGATGTGCTTGCGGATTTTGCAAGGATCATGAAATCCTATAAAGTCACGGAATACCGTGCCTACGCCACAAGTGCGATGCGCGAGGCGAGAAATAACCGGATCGTCCTGGATCAGATCCGTGTCCGCACCGGAATCCAGGTACGGATCATCAGCAACTCGGAGCAGCGGTTTCTGGGCTACAAGGCCATCGCGGTGTCCGATGACGAGTTTGATGAGAATATCCAGCAGGGAACCGCAATCGTGGACGTGGGATTTGGCAGTATGCAGATATCCATGTTTGATAAAAATCTTCTGGTGAATACGGAAAATCTGCCGTTAGGTGTTCTGAGGATCCGCAGTACTCTGGAAGAGGTCGATACGACGATGGAACAGTACCGGGAGCTGATTGATGAGATGGTGGACAATGAACTCCAGAACTATAAAAAAATGTATTTAAAGGAGCGGAAGATCAAGCACCTGATCGGGATCGGTGAGAACATCTTATATCTGTTCCGGTACGGGGAAGACGGAAAGCCGCTTTCGAGGATCACGAGAGAGCAGTTTGAAGAGTTTTACACCCGCCTGAGCACGATGAATGAAGAGCAGATGGAGGAGCATTTCGGGGTGAACAGGGAGTACGCTTCCTTACTTATGCCATGCGCGGTGATCTATAAGAAGTTTCTTGAGATGACGGGAGCAGAGATGATCTGGATCCCCGGGGTACGGCTCTGTGACGGGATCGCGGCGGAGTTCGCGGCGGACAAGAAGCTTATAAAATTCCGGCACAATTTTGATAACGATATTATCAGCACTTCCCGTTCCATGGCAAAACGCTACCAGTGCTTAAGCCGGCACACGGAGACTGTCGAGAAATATGTGCTCCAGATCTTCGATACAATGCGGAAATACCACGGAATGGGGCAGAGAGAGCGCCTGCTTTTGCAGATCGCGGTGCTGATCCATGCCTGCGGAAAGTTTATCAGTGTCCGGAATTCCAATGAGTGCGCTTACAACATCATCATGTCCACGGAGATCATCGGTATCTCCCATTTGGAGCGGGAGATCATCGCAAATGTGGTTCGCTATAATATCCGGGATTTCGATTACAATATGGTCCGGATGGAGACAGAATTAGATGAAGTGACGGACAGCTTCAGCGGGCAGAACGAGGTCATGCTTCTGATCGCAAAGCTCACAGCAATGCTGCGTCTGGCGAATTCCATGGACCGCGGACACAGTGCGAAGCTCGCGGACTGCCGGATGACCGTGAAGGATCAGAACCTGATCATCACGACAGATTATCACGGCGATATTACGCTGGAGTCTGTTTCCTTTGAACAGAAGGCGGCGTTCTTCGCCATAAAAAGTATGTATAGTCAGGTCTGACCGGAACCAACGCATTCAGGGAGGCGGTAAAGAAAGATGAAAAAAGAAGAAAAAAAAGACAATACACAGAAGGCCAGAAAAGGAAAAGAACAGGGAATTGAGTATTTTCAGGATCCGAAAAATTATGTAAACCGAGAGCTGAGCTGGCTGGAGTTTGACTGCCGTGTACTGGAGGAAGCCAGAGATAAGACCAACCCACTCTTTGACCGTTTAAAATTCTTAAGCATCACGGCATCAAATCTGGACGAGTTTTTCATGGTCCGCGTGGCCTCCTTAAAGGACATGGTCCATGCCGGATATAAAAAACCGGATATCGCCGGAATGACGGCTCAGGAACAGTTGGATAAGATCAGCGTCCGGACCCATGAACTGGTGGTTCAGCAGTATAATACCTACAACCGGTCCCTGCTCCCGGCACTCAGAAATAACGGATTAAATCTGATCGAGTGCCATGAGGACCTGACACCGGAACAGGGAGAGTTTGTGGACCGGTATTTCAGGGAGGAGGTTTACCCAGTACTCACCCCGATGGCGGTGGACTCCTCGAGACCGTTCCCCCTTGTCCGGAATAAATCCTTAAATATCGCGGCACTGCTGAAGAAAAAAGACGGCGATGAGGAACTGGAATTTGCCATGGTACAGGTTCCGGCGGTGCTTCCGCGGATCATAAGCCTCCCGGTGACCACCGATGAGGACCACAACGAGACGCGGAATGTGATCTTTCTGGAGGAGATCATCGAGCGGAACATGCAGCAGCTGTTCTTAAACTACGATATCGTGACATCCCACCCGTTCCGAATCATGAGAAACGCCGATTTCTCCCTTGACGAGGAGGAAGCTGTGGATCTTCTCGAGGAGATCGAGAAGCAGTTAAAGCGCAGGCAGTGGGGCGAGGTCATCCGTCTGGAGATCGAGGATAAGGCGGACCAGAGACTCCTCAAGGTATTAAAACGGGAGCTGGAAGTCAACGAGGAAGACATCTTCGAGATTCCGGGCGCTCTGGATCTGACGGTCCTTATGAAGATGTACGGACTTGACGGATACGATCATTTGAAGACACCGAAATATACGCCGCAGCCGGTTCCGGCACTGATGAATGACGATGATATCTTTACGAATATCCGGAAAGGTGATATTCTTCTGATGCATCCTTACGAGACCTTTGATCCGGTTGTGGACTTTGTCAGAAGAGCGGCGAGAGATCCGGAAGTGCTGGCGATTAAGCAGACCCTCTACCGTGTCAGCGGAAATTCCCCGATCATCGCGGCCCTGGCTGCAGCGGCAGAGAATGGAAAACAGGTATCCGTACTCGTTGAGCTGAAGGCAAGATTTGATGAGGAGAACAATATTATCTGGGCAAAAAAACTTGAGAAAGCAGGCTGCCATGTGATCTATGGCCTTGTGGGCTTAAAGACCCACTCGAAAATTACCCTCGTAGTCCGGAGAGAGGAGGACGGCATCCGCAGATATGTTCACCTTGGAACCGGTAACTACAACGATTCCACCGCAAAGCTCTATACGGACTGCGGAATCATGACATGTCATCCGCTGATCGGTGAGGATGCCACAGCAGTTTTCAACATGCTTTCCGGTTATTCGGAACCCTTAAACTGGAATATGCTCTCCGTGGCACCGCTGTGGCTGAGAACAAAATTCCTGCGTCTGATTGAGCGTGAGACGAAGAATGCCCGGGCAGGAAAGCCGGCTTCCATTATTGCAAAGATGAACTCTCTCTGTGATAAAGAGATCATCGCGGCCTTATATGAGGCGTCCTGCGCTGGTGTCAAGATCCATCTGGTGGTCCGTGGAATCTGCTGTCTGAAGGCAGGAATTCCGGGACTTTCCGAGAATATTGAAGTCCGCTCCATCGTCGGGGAATTTCTGGAACACGCGCGGATCTTTATCTTCGAGAATGACGGAAGCGAAGAGATATACATGGGAAGCGCCGACTGGATGCCGAGAAACCTGGACCGCCGCGTGGAGATCCTGTTCCCGGTACTGAGGGAAGAGTTGAAAGACAGGATCCGGAAGTATATGGAGCTGGAGCTTGAGGACAACTTAAAAGCCCATGTCTTACAGCCGGACGGAACATACGAGAAGCCGGACCGCCGTGGAAAACTCCCGGTGGGATCCCAGATGGCACTCTGCGAGATGGCTGTGGCTGCGGCGAAGAACGAGCGGAAGAAACATGAGCAGGAGGAGACTGCAAGAGTGTTTATTCCGATCGAGAGCGAGAATTAAGTGAGATCATAAATTGACTGACCCGCCCATAGCAAAGGCGAAAGAGAAAAAAGTTTATAAAAATTTTATTAGCACTCATCAAAAATGAGTGCTAATTTTATTGACATTTTGATTTCCTGGTATTAAAATATGTCATGTTGAACAGAACAGCTGTTAAAAAGGCAGCTGGAAAACGATAAATGAAAATAAGCGGTCCGAAGGAATTATGAGAAATTCCCCCGCGCCGCAGGAATAGAAATAAGGAGTGGTTTAACATGGCAAAAAGTGGAAGTCTTTCAATCAACAGTGAGAATATATTCCCGATCATCAAAAAATGGCTGTATTCCGATCACGATATCTTCTACCGTGAGTTAGTCAGCAACGGCTGCGATGCCATCACAAAATTAAAGAAGCTGGCCCTGATGGGCGAGTACGAGACACCGGATGATGAGACCTATAAAGTTCAGGTTACTGTAAACCCGAAGGAAAAGACGATCCGGATCGAAGATAACGGTCTTGGAATGACAGAGGACGAGGTTGACGAGTATATCAACCAGATCGCTTTTTCCGGTGCGCAGGATTTCTTAAACAAGTACAAAGATAAAGCAAACGAGGACCAGATCATCGGTCACTTCGGACTTGGTTTTTACTCCGCGTTCATGGTAGCCGACAAAGTAACGATCGATACCTTATCCTACAAGCCGGATGCAAAGCCGGTCCACTGGGAGTCTGAGGGCGGTACCGAGTTCGACATGAAAGAGGGCACAAAGGAAGGACACGGAACCGTGATCACCCTGTACCTGAATGAGGACAGCGCTGAGTTCGCAAATGAGTACCGTGCAAGAGAGATCCTCGATAAATACTGCGCGTTCATGCCGGTTGAGATCTACTTAAACGATGAGACTGCAGAGCCGCAGTACGACACGATCGAAAAGGACGAGCTCACCGATAAAGATACAATTATCGAGACGATCGTAGAGCCTGCAAAGACAGAGGAGAAGGAAAAAGAGGACGGCACTAAGGAGACAGTTGAGGTTTCCCCGGCGAAAGAGAAATATAAGATCGCAAGACGCCCGGTTGCCGTAAACGATACGAACCCGCTCTGGAACAAGCATCCGAATGAATGCACAGACGAAGAGTACAAGGAGTTCTACCGTAAGGTATTCCAGGATTTCAAGGAGCCGTTATTCTGGATTCACCTGAACATGGACTACCCGTTCAACTTAAAGGGTATCCTCTACTTCCCGAAGATCAATATGGAGTACGAGAGCATCGAAGGCAAGATCAAGCTCTATAATAATCAGGTATTCATTGCCGATAATATCAAGGAAGTCATTCCGGAATTCCTGATGTTGTTAAAAGGAGTGATCGACTGCCCGGATCTTCCGTTAAATGTATCCAGAAGTGCTCTCCAGAATGATGGGTTCGTTAAGAAGATCTCCGACTATATCACAAAGAAGGTTGCGGACAAGCTGTCCGGCATGTGCAAGACAGACCGCGAGAATTACGAGAAATACTGGGACGACATCAACCCGTTCATCAAATTCGGCTGCTTAAAGGATGAGAAGTTTGACGAGAAGATGAAAGACTACATCCTCTACAAGAATCTGGACGGCAAGTACCTGACTCTCGCTGACTGCCTGGAGGAGAACAAGGAAAAACACGAGAATAAGATCTTTTATGTAACTGACGAGAAAGAGCAGAGCCAGTATATCAACATGTTCAAGGAAGCTGGAATCGACGCTGTGATCCTTCCGAATCCGATCGATTCTCCGTTTATGCAGCATGTGGAGCAGAAGAATGAGGGCTTGAAGTTCCTGCGCATCGACGCGGATGTCAACGAGACCTTCAAGGATTCTGAGGAGACCGATGAGGCCGCGAAGGAGCAGGAGAAGAAGGATGCCGAGACTCTTGCGGAGGTCTTCAAGAAGGCCATCGGAAATGACAAACTGAACGTCAAGGTCGAGAAGCTGAAAAACGAGGGCCTCGCGTCCATGATCACTGTGTCCGAGGAGAGCCGCAGAATGCAGGATATGATGAAGATGTACAGCATGTACGGCGGCGGTTCCGATCTGTTCCCGGCGGAGGAGACACTTGTCCTCAACGCAAACAACGGTCTTGTAAAGTATGTGTTAAACAACAGGGACGGCGAGAAGACACCGATGCTCTGCGAACAGCTCTATGACCTTGCAAAGCTCGCTCACGGAAGTCTTTCCCCGGAGCGTATGACAAAGTTCATTGCGAGAAGCAGTGAGATCATGAAGGAAGAATATGGTGCATAAACGAAGAGATTTTCTGATCACGTTTACAATTTTATGCCTTGCCATGTGCGCCTGCTCAGGGTTCCAGTACCTGGGCAGCGCTTTCTATGGCCTGGTATGGCACCGGATCCATGGCCTGGGAAGCGACGGAGCGCGTCTGCTTTCCGGGCTTTTTGATTCCCCGTGGACGGGAGTCCTGGTGCAGTATATCTTTTCTATCGGAGTTCCATTCCTTCTGGTGGTTCCGATGACATGTTTTGTGAGATCGGACCGGAGACCGGCTCATACACTTCCGGCGGAGGTCTGGATGTCGGCGCTTTTCATGTGCCTGGGACTTGGGTACATCTTTAATTTCCTCGGCGTGTTTCTGGACGTGTTTTTTTCCATATTTACGGGAGTTCCGGCGACGGATATGAACCCGGTGATGGACGCCCTCGATGAGCTGACGCCTGGAATGGTGATCTATACCTGCCTGATCGCCCCGTTTATGGAGGAGTTTATCTTCCGGGGAGTTCTCTTAAAGAAGGCGAGACGGTTCGGGGACCGGACAGCGGTGGTCTTCTGTGCGGTCATGTTCGGGCTGATGCACGGAAATTTAAACCAATGCCTGTACGCGGTGGTGATCGGACT
>OGIC01001004.1_pt1 | contig 11123 bp, 8 predicted proteins | sample 1571681 | NCBI WGS metagenome assembly OGIC01 (sample SAMEA2582046, study PRJEB24529) | metagenome | biome: Human gut stool | place: China | collected 2011
CAAATGACTGGTCGCCAATTACGCGGATACCATGAAGTTTGGGCTAGTACAGCTCATTTAACTGATAGAAATGTATACCTTGTCGAATTATCTTATGAATAGTAAAAATCGCTAAAGATCGCCATTGTTAAAATAATGCAATCTTTAGCGATTATTTAATTCCAATTTTTTTATACTCTAGACATTAATTACTTTGTCTAAAAATGCTTTAGTTCTTTCATTTTGAGGATTATCAAATACCTCTTCAGGAGTACCCTCTTCCATCACATGGCCATCAGCCATAAAAACAACTCTATCTGCAACTTCTTTAGCAAATCCCATTTCATGTGTTACAAGAACCATAGTCATTCCATCTTTAGCTAATTCTTTCATTACTTCAAGAACATCTCCAACCATTTCAGGGTCTAGAGCCGAAGTGGGTTCATCAAATAGCATAATATCTGGTTTCATAGCTAATGCTCTTGCTATAGCAACCCTTTGCTTTTGACCACCAGACAATGAAGCAGGCATTGCATCATATTTATCAGCTAAGCCTACTGTTTCTAGTAAATTCTTAGCTACAAATTCAGCTTGTTCCTTTTCTAACTTTCCAAGCTCTACTGGTGCCAAAGTAATATTTTCACCTACTGTTAAGTTATTAAATAGATTGAAGTGCTGGAAAACCATACCGATATTTTCACGTGCTTTATCTATATCAGTCTTAGGATCACTTATATCATGTCCGTCAATGATAATTGACCCACTTGTAGGTTCTTCTAATTTATTTAGACATCTCAACAACGTACTTTTCCCTGAGCCAGATGGTCCAATTAAGACTACAACTTCATTATTTTTTACTTTAAAATTGATTCCTTTTAATACATGATTACTACCATAATTCTTTTTTAAATCTGTAACATCTACTTTTAAATCTGTCATTAGTTATTTATCCTCCGTTCAATCCATTTGGATAATAAAGTCAAAATTGTAATTATTAATAGGTACATTATTGCTATAATACCCCAAATTCTAAAACCTTCTAAGTTTCTGGCAATAATGATTTTACCAGTTTGAGTTAATTCTAATATACCTATAATAGATAAAATTGAAGTATCCTTTAATGTAATTATAAACTGATTAATGAAAGATGGAATCATAATTTTAACACCTTGAGGTAAGATAACTTTTCTCATGGATTTGCCAAATGAAAGTCCCAAACTTCTAGCTGCTTCCATTTGACCTTTATCTACGGCCTCAATTCCACCCTTCACAAAGGCTGCAGTATATGCACCTTCGTTTAAAGTTAATGTAATAATTCCGGCGATAAATGCTGGAATTTTTGATCCTGTTAAACTAGGAATACCATTGTAAATAAACAAAGCTAGAACTAACAATGGAAGTCCTCTAAAAATATAAATTATTGTTGTAGAAATACCTTGAGCAAACTTGTTTGGCACAACACCTAACATTCCTATTAGAATCCCAAAAATAGTTGCACCTATAATCCCAACTACTGTCAACTTTAAAGTTTCTACTATTCCATCTAAGAAGGCCTTTTTATTTTGTTTTAATAGTCCTAAGACAGTATGACTATCTTTACTTTTCTTTTCATTAGCCTCTTTAGTAGCTGAAATTGCACTTTTACCTGTATATTTTTCAATTATCTTTTGGTATTTTCCATTTTTCTTAAGTTTATCTAAACCATCATTGAATTTATTCATTAATTCCTGGTGTGTTCCTTTTTTTACAGCAAAACCAAAATCACCAGAATTAGCTGGTTTAGTTACTATTTTTAATCCTAAACCTGTGCTAATACCATATTCTAAAACAGCACTATCTTCAAAACATGCAACAGAATTCCCATTTTTCACATCATTATACATATTATCTGAATCATCAAAAGTTACAGTCTTGAATCCATATTTATCTTTTATAGAATTAGCATAATCCGCACCTGAAGTCCCTGTTTTTATAGCTACTTTCTTTCCGCGTAGCTGTTTTAAACTTTTAATATTACTGTCAGGTTTTACAGCCATAACAATACCAGATGAATAATATGGTTTCGAAAAATCAAATTTTTGCTTACGTTCATCTGTAATTGTCATTCCTGCGATCATTCCATCAACTTGTCCAGCACTAACAGATTGCAAAGCAGCGTTAAAACCAATTGGCTTCAGATCCACTTTAAATCCTTCTTCTTTAGCTATAGCATTCATCAAGTCAATATCAATGCCGACATATTTATTACTATCATTCGCATATTCAAATGGTGGAAATGTTACATCAGTAGCTATTGTATATGTTTTTTCATCCGCATGAACTAACTGTGGTTTAACAAAAAATGAAAGAAAGATTAAACTACTAATAATACTTAAAAATGTAATAAACTTCTTCATGTTCGTTCTCCTTACTATGATTTATGAAAATATTATACCACAATATTGTCACAAAATGATACATGATATTTTGTTTAATAGATAAATTCAATATAAAAACATTGAAAATATATATTATTTCGTGAATATCCAAATTTAATGTTATATAAAGTTACAATGGATACTGATGAACTATGAACTAATCTAACTGTTATATTAGAAATATATTCCTATACACCTTACTTTTTTCTCATTGCTTTATGTGCGTTACTTTTAAATATTACATATAACTTATTAATTTCCAATCTATTTATAAATTTATTTTCAATAAAAAAATAAAAGGATAAATCTATGTAAGATTTATCCTTAAAATATAGTATTCAATTAATAAAAAGATTGGGCATACAGGGTTCGAACCTGTAAATTATGGATTCAGAGTCCACTGCCTTACCAATTTGGCGAATGCCCAAAATTATTCGACTATTATATTTTAGTTCTCCATTTTTTCTTTGTCAAGAGTATTCAAAAATATATTTAATATAAATTATATAATTACCTACTTCATAACTTGCTTGTATTTCCCATAAAAAAAGAGTACCGGAATTGTTGTTAACTCATCCAGTACTCTAAAAATATACTTATTTTATTTCTTCATCTGTCTTCAATACAGCCATAAAAGCAGCTTGAGGTACATCTACTGTACCTACTGCTTTCATTCTCTTTTTACCACGTTTTTGTTTATCTAGTAATTTAGCACGTCTATCTGGATCACCAGTATGAATTCTTGCTGTTACATCTTTACGATAAGCTTTTATATTAGTTCTAGCTATTATTTTAGCTCCAATAGCAGCTTGAATAGGAATTTCAAAGTTTTGACGTGGTATGATAGTCTTAAGCTTATCAACTATTACTCTACCTCTCGCTTGAGCAAATTGTCTATGAGAAATAAAACTTAGAGCATCTACCTTATCACCATTAAGAAGTATGTCTATTTTCACCAAATCACTTGGTCTAGTTCCATCTAACTCGTAATCTAATGACGCATAACCACGTGTGCTAGATTTCAACTTGTCAAAGAAGTCAAAAATTATTTCAGATAATGGTATTTCATAAATAACATTAACACGATAATCGTCTAGATAATCCATAGTTACAAAAGTACCACGTTTTCGTTGGCATAACTCCATTACAGCGCCAACATAGTCATTTGGTACCATTATCTCTGCCTTAACGTATGGTTCATTAATTTGCTTGATTAGTGGTGTTTCTGGCATTTCAGATGGATTAGATACATTAATATGTGTACCATCTGTTAATTCAACATCATATGTTACAGAAGGAGCCGTTGTTATTAGGTCCATATTAAATTCTCGTTCTAATCTTTCTTGAACAACATCCATATGCAACAAACCTAAAAAACCACATCTGAAACCAAATCCTAAAGCTTGTGAAGTTTCTGGTTCAAACTCTAAAGCAGCATCATTTAATTGCAATTTTTCTAACGCTTCTCGTAAATCATTATATTTAGCGTTATCTGTTGGATACAATCCTGAATATACCATAGGATTCATTTCACGATATCCTTCGAGTGGCTTTGCTGTCGGATTATTAGCATTTGTTACAGTATCACCTACTCGTGTATCCTGAATATCTTTTATACTTGCAGTAAGATATCCCACGTCTCCAGCCATTAAAAAATCTCTCTTTAATGGTTTAGGTGAATTCACACCAACTTCAACTACTTCATATTCGGCGCCACTATTCATCAAACGAATTTTATCACCAGGCTTTACAGTCCCTTCAACAACTCTAATACTTAGAACTACACCTCGATAATCATCATAAACAGAATCAAAAATTAAAGCTTTCAACGGTGCCTCTAAATCCCCGTCAGGAGCAGGAACATTCTGCACTATTTGTTCTAACATTTCTTCAATTCCAATTCCCTTTTTAGCACTAGCCAAAACAGCTTCAGAAGCATCTAGTCCTATCACATCCTCAATTTCTTGACGAACACGTTCTGGATCTGCTGAAGGTAAATCTATCTTATTAATAACCGGTACAATTTCTAAATCATCATCTAAAGCTAGATATACATTTGCTAAAGTCTGCGCTTCTACCCCTTGTGCAGCGTCAACAACTAATACAGCTCCTTCGCAAGCTGCTAAAGATCTAGAAACTTCATATGAAAAATCAACGTGTCCCGGTGTATCAATCAAGTGAAAAATATATGTCTCACCGTCTTTTGCATGATAGTGCAATTCAACAGCATTTAATTTAATTGTAATGCCTCGTTCTCTCTCTAATTCCATTGAATCTAAAAGTTGATCTTGCATCTCTCTTTTGGTTACTGTATCAGTCATTTCTAAAATTCGATCAGCTAGAGTTGATTTTCCGTGATCAATATGTGCCACAATGGAAAAATTCCGAATATGCTTCTGACGAACTTTCATTTGTTCTAAATCCATGAGAACACTCCTACCTTTTCTAAATATCTAATTATTAATTATACCTTTTTTTTACATATAGGGTCAATTCATTTAATAATTCACCTTTAAACAAATATACCTTTGACTAACGAAGCCAAAGGTATATTTCATTAATTTATCTAATTATTTTTTTCGTTTAGTTTTTTTACTCTTAGACCAACGTTCAAAGAAACTATCATCACCACTAGGATCTTCACCCATAGAGTCAGCAAAAGCCTTTAATGCCTCTCTTTGCTTCTTATTTAAATTCTTAGGTGTTTCTATTTTGACTGTAACACGTTGATCACCATTTCCACCAGCTCTTAAATGAGGTGCACCTTTCCCACGAAGTCTAAATGTTGTTCCTGTTTGAGTTCCAGCTGGAATTTTCATTTTAACCTTACCATGAACTGTATCCACTTCAACTTCATCACCAAGTGCAGCTTGGACAAAACTAATAGGCAAACTCAAGTATATATCTGCCCCATCACGTTTAAACTTATCGCTAGGTGCAACAGAGAAGTAAATATATAAATCGCCATATGGTCCACCATTTACTCCGGCCTCACCTTGACCACTCAAGCGCATTTGATTACCATCTTCAACACCAGCAGGTACTGTAACTTCAATAGCATGTTGTTCATTTACATGTCCACTTCCGTGACAAGTGGAGCATTTTTCTTTTATTTCTTTACCAGTACCGTGGCACACATCACATTCTTGTTGAGACATCATTCTACCCAAAGGTGTCTGTCGTTGAACCTGAATAAATCCTCTACCATGACATTTAGAACATGTTACAGGTGATGTTCCTGGCTTAGCACCTGTCCCGCTACAAGTTTTACAATTTTCTTCTCTAGTATATTTAATTTCTGTTTTCTTTCCAAAGATTGCTTCTTCAAAAGTTAGATGCATTTCATATTGAAGATCTCTCCCTTGACGAGGGCCATTATTATTTCTGCTTTGACCACCACCAAAGAATGAACTGAATATATCTTCAAAGCCACCTGCTCCAGATCCACCAAAATCAAAGCCACCGAAACCTTGGCCACCACCAAAGCCTTGCTGTCCACCTGTTGTACCAAATTGATCATATTGTGCCTTTTTTTGAGGATCACTTAAAATTTCATACGCTTCATTTACTTCTTTGAATTTTTCTTCAGCACCAGGTTCATGATTTAAATCTGGATGATATTTTTTTGATAGCTTACGATATGCACGTTTTATTTCTTGATCAGAAGCATCTTTAGAAACTCCTAAAACATCATATGGATTCATTTTTTTCTCTCCAATTTTCAAAGTACAAAATGACTTTCATTTTGCCAAATTTACACAACTAATTATAACTTAAATAGTTAATAAAGATAAAGCCACATGCATAAAAGCATATGGCTCAATCCTATCTTACAAGATAGATACTACTTATTTTCATCAGGATCTACTTCTTTAAAGTCTCCATCAACCGTATTATCATCGTTTGTAGAGTTATTAGCTGAAGTATCACCTTGTGCACCACTAGCTTGTTGAGCCTGTTGTGCTTGTTGATACAATTTTACAGACATATCTTGAATTAACTTAGTTAACTCATCTTTCTTAGCTTTCATTTCATTGATATCATTTTGTTCTTGAGCTTTCTTTAGAGCATCACGCGCATCTTCAACACTCTTAACTTCATCTGCAGAAACTTTATCTTTAACTTCTTTCAAAGTCTTGTCTGTTTGGAATAATAATTGATCTACTTCATTACGCAAGTCAACTTCTTCCTTACGTTTCTTATCAGCAGCTTCATTTTCTTTAGCTTCCTTAACCATACGATCAATTTCTTCATCAGACAAACCAGATGAACTCTTAATAGTAATCTTTTGTTCTTTATTTGTTCCTAAGTCCTTAGCAGAAACATTAACAATACCATTTTTATCAATATCAAACTTAACTTCAATTTGTGGCACACCACGAGGAGCAGCAGGAATATCTGTTAATTGGAAACGACCCAACGTCTTATTATCTGCAGCCATTGGACGTTCACCTTGAAGAACGTGAATATCCACTGCTGGTTGATTATCAGCTGCTGTAGAAAATACTTGAGACTTAGATGTTGGAATAGTTGTATTACGATCAATTAACTTAGTAAATACGCCACCCATTGTTTCAATACCTAATGATAGAGGTGTAACGTCTAATAAAACAACATCCTTAACATCACCGGTAATAACTCCACCTTGAATTGCAGCACCCAAAGCAACAGCTTCATCTGGGTTAACTGATTCATTAGGAGTATGTCCTGTTTCAGCCTTAACAGCTTCCTTAACTGCAGGAATACGTGTGGAACCACCAACTAAAATAACTTCATCAATATCAGCATTTGTTAATCCTGCATCAGCTAAAGCGTTACGTACAGGAATCTTTGTTCTTTCAACCAAATCTTCAGTTAATTCATTAAACTTAGCACGTGATAATGATGTTTCTAAGTGTAAAGGACCAGCTTCACCAGCAGCAATAAATGGTAGTGAAATTTGTGCTTCTGTTGTACCAGATAAGTCCTTCTTAGCCTTTTCAGCAGCATCTTTCAAACGTTGCATAGCCATTTTATCTTGAGATAGATCAATTCCATTGTCAGCTTTAAAGTTTTCAACTAACCAATCAATGATCTTATTATCAAAATCATCACCACCAAGATGTGTATCACCATTAGTTGATAGAACTTCAAATACTCCATCACCTAATTCAAGGATAGAAACGTCAAAAGTACCACCACCAAGGTCAAATACTAAAATACGTTCATCTTTATCTAATTTATCAAGACCATAAGCTAAAGCTGCAGCTGTAGGTTCATTAACAATTCTTTCAACTTTCAAACCCGCAATCTTACCTGCGTCTTTAGTTGCTTGACGTTGTGAATCGTTAAAGTATGCAGGAACTGTAATAACAGCTTGTGATACTTCTTCACCTAAGTAACTTTCAGCATAATCTTTAATGTATTGTAAAATCATTGCTGAAATTTCTTGTGGAGTATATTCCTTGTCTTCAATCTTTACCTTATAGTTTGCATCTCCCATGTGACGCTTTATAGAAGATACTGTATTTGGATTTGTAATAGCTTGACGCTTAGCTACTTCACCAACTTGTGTTTCACCATTTTTGAATGATACAACTGATGGAGTTGTTCTATTACCTTCTGGATTTGTTATAATTTTAGGATCTTTACCTTCTAGTACAGCAACAGCTGAGTTTGTTGTACCTAAATCAATACCAATGATTTTTGACATAAATGTATTACCTCTTTTATAAAAATATTAATTAAATACTACTTATTGAGCTACAACAACCATCGCTGGTCGTAATACTCTATCTTTTAGCATGTATCCGTCTTGGAAAACTTGTACTATAGTTTCTGGTTCTTGTCCTTCTTCGACAGGAACTGTCTTTACAGCTTGATGTAAAGTAGGGTCAAACACCTTTCCTAGAGAATCTATTTTAGTAACATTATTGTTTTTCAAGGCTTTTTCCATATCACGAGCAACCATTTCTATACCTTTTTTCAGTTGCTGTGATGCATCATTATCTACTTCAATTTCTAAAGCTCGATTTAAATTATCAATAACTGGTAAAATATCACGAGCTAAATCTTGACCTTCATATTTCAACAACATTTCTTGTTCTTTCTTAAAACGTTGTGTCATATTAGCCATTTCAGCTTCAGCTCGTAAATATTTATCCTCAATATCATCGTACTTCTTTTGAAGTTCATCTAATGCTTTTGAAGAATCATCTGTCTCCTCTACTGATTTTTCATTCTCAACAGATGAAGCTTTATCATCTTCTTTAATTTCTTTTTCAATATCTTCATTTTGCTCAGAAGCTTTTACTTTTTCTTCAGACACATCGCCACCCCTTTCAATTATCACTTATCAAAATTTCGGTAATAATCAATTAATTTTTTAGTTAGCTCTTTTTGGAAAACTTCAACCAATCCTATCATCTTAGAATACGGCATGTTAGTAGGCCCTAGAATAGCAATCATGCCTCGACCATGACTCCCAACATTGTAAGTTGCCGATACAAGACTGTAATCTAACAATAACCTATCAGACATCTCATCGCCTATTTTAACCGAAATTCCATGATGATCGTGTGGATTAGTCGTATTATCTACTAACCCACCAATCTTATCTGATTCATCGTCAATTAATGAATACAGGGATTTGATCTGTTCTAAATTATTACCGTTAGCAAAATTCAACAAATTTCGCCTTCCACCAATATAAAACTGCTCTTTGATAGCTTTATCTAAGATTCCACCAAATACATCGATAAATCCATCAGATTTTTCAATATATTTAGTAAGTAATGGCTGCAATTCTTGTAGTTTAGAAGTGACTTCACTAAGGGAAGAACCTACCAATTTATCATTAATTAGCCTAATAACAGCTTCTAGAGACTCTCCATCTATGTTATTAGGTAAATTATAAATTTGGCTTTCAACTGATCCATCACTGGCAACGAGAATAACCATTACTTGGCCATTTCCTAATGGTACCATCCTGAATCCTTCGAGTTTTAAATCACTAGCTTCTGGTCTCAAAGTTATCGCCGTATAATTAGTTAAATCAGACAATATCTTTGCAGACATTTCTATTATTTCATCAACTCTACGATATTCATTTCCAAATAGAGATTGAATACTTCTTACAGATTTCGAATCTATTTTAACGGGTTTAACTAAATTATCAACATAATAACGATATCCCTTAAGAGAAGGAATTCGACCAGAACTAGAGTGCTCTTTAGTTATAAAACCTTGTTTTTCAAGAACTGCCATTTCATTTCGAATAGTAGCTGAACTAACACGTATAGGTAATTGTTCTTGCAAAGTTTTAGAACCAATAGGCTGTCCTAAATCAGTATAATCTCGGATTATTGTTTCCAAAATCAACAACTGTCTTTCAGTTAGCAAACCAACCACCTCTTTTAGCACTTAACACATTAGAGTGCTAAGTCAATTATTAATATAACCTAGTTAATGGGATTAGTCAAGAGTTTTAGACAAAAAATTAGCAAAGCAACCCTATAAGTGCTAATTTTTTTTCAAGTCTCCAAAAAAGACCTCAGTATCTCTTTTATCTTTATTTAATTGATCTATTAGTTCCTCAACACTATCAAATTTCACCATTTCTCTTAAAAATTTATACCATTTAACAATAACTTTTTCTCCATAAACACTTTTATCAAAATTAAATAGGTTTATCTCAACTGTTTTTTCTAAATCATCACCAAATGTTTCATTATGCCCTATAGATGCCATTCCTTCATACCATGAATTATCTTTATCTATTTTCACTTTAACAGCATATACACCCTCTCCTAAAATACGTTCATTCTTAGGGATAGAAACATTTAAAGTTGGAAATCCTATTTTTCTTCCTCTCTTAAAACCATGTTCAACAGTTCCATGATTTTCATATTGATATCCTAATAGCAAATTAGCAGCTTCCACATTCCCGCTATCTAAATCTTTTCTTATCTGAGTAGAACTAATTTTTTGATTATTGCGTTGTAAGTGGTCTACAGTTATTATTTCAAACCTTCCTTTTGCAAAATCCGAAATAGTATCCATATTAGCAATATCATGTTTTCCATAAGTATAGTCTTGACCTGCAACAACACATATTGCATGTAACCCTACTACATACTTATCTATAAAATCTTGTGGTGAAAGATAAGCTAAATTTTCATCAAACTTAACAACATAAGCTATATCTACACCTAAATTTTTAAAATGTTCTAGTTTTTCATCCAACATTGTTAGATATTTAAACTTTTCACCATCAATATTTTGAAAGATGATTTTTGGATGTCTGTCAAAAGTCATTACTGCAACTTTTACACCTAAACTTTTTCCTTTTTCTATAGCTCTTTTTATTACTTCTTGATGTCCACGATGAACTCCATCAAAAAAACCTAAAGCTAATACAATTGGAGAATCAACAATTGCATTTTTATCATAAGGTTCCTTCAATTTTACGATTTTCATCTATATCCCTTCCTAACTTAAATCTATCATTCTCTCAGATTGATATCTATTTTTTTCTTTATTATATTGATAAATACATCTAATTCTATCATCATAGAAAAGATTCACTCTATCGTAATTTTCTTTAAAAGTATTTACGGATAAAAAGCCTCCATTTTTCACTATCTTCCATTGTTCTAATTTCAAATCATATCTTGGTAAATCTTTAACAGCATAATCAATAGGATATAATGATTCAGATAATTTATTTTCATGTGCTAATTTTTCTAA
>OGIC01001011.1_pt1 | contig 11041 bp, 4 predicted proteins | sample 1571681 | NCBI WGS metagenome assembly OGIC01 (sample SAMEA2582046, study PRJEB24529) | metagenome | biome: Human gut stool | place: China | collected 2011
GCAGGGATCGCGCTGATGGATGTGGACGATTTCAAGATCTGCAACGATACTTATGGGCATTACGCCGGAGATATGGCACTGAAAACAGTGGCAAACACCATCCAGTCCTGCATCCGGGAGTCGGACCTGCTCATCCGCTATGGCGGAGACGAATTTCTGCTGGTGTTATCCGGCATTCCGGGAGACTTTTTGCAGACCAAACTGGAACAGATCCGCACCGCCGCGCAGATGGCATCTGTACCCGGCTATTCGCATTTCCGTATCTCGCTGAGCATTGGCGGAACGATACAGTCCCTCGCCGACCCTATGGAAAACATCGTTCGCCGGGCAGATTGGCTGATGTATCAGGCAAAGTGCCGCAAGAATGCCGTCATGGTGGAGGTTCCGGGGCATGGCCTGGCGGCTTTGGAAAAACTTTTGCAGAACAAGTCACAGATCTTACTTGTGGATGACTCCGCAATGAACCGCATGATGCTGACAGAGATCCTGGGGGATAGTTACCATGTCCTGGAAGCAGAAAACGGACGGGAATGCATGGAAAAATTGCAGGCAGAAGCCGAAAACATTGCACTGGTGCTGCTGGACATCAATATGCCCGTTATGGACGGCTTTGAAGTGCTGAAAGCCATGAATGCCAACCACACCATCGAGGATATCCCGGTCATTATGATCTCCAGCGAGGACTCCGATGCGACGATCCGGCGTTCCTATGAGCTGGGCGCAAGTGATTATGTCAATCGCCCCTTCGATGCTCATATCGTGTACCGCCGTGTGACCAACACCATCAAGCTGTACGCCAAGCAGCGGCGGCTGGTGCAGATGGTCTCTGAGCAGATCCGCGCCCGTGAAAATAATACGGATACGCTGGTAGGTGTACTGAGTCATATCGTAGAATTCCGCAACGGCGAAAGCGGCGCCCATGTGCGGCACATCCGTATCATCACCGAGCTGCTGCTCCACCGTCTGTTGGAGTTCAGCAGCAGATACTCGATCACTGCGGAACAGCAGGATATGATCCCGCTGGCTTCTGCCCTGCACGACATCGGAAAAATCGGCATTGACGAAAAGATCCTTAATAAGCCCGGCAGGCTGACCCCGGAGGAATTCGAGGTCATGAAGACCCACAGCATTCTGGGAGCACAGATGCTGCATGATCTGGATAATTTTGCAGAGCAGCCGCTGCTGCAAACGGCCTACGAGATCGCCCGCTGGCACCATGAACGCTGGGATGGGCGCGGCTACCCGGATGGACTGAAGGGCGATGAGATTCCCATCAGCGCACAACTGGTCTCGCTGGCTGATGTGTACGATGCACTGACCAGCGAACGCTGCTACAAAAAAGCCTTCTCCCACGAAAAAGCCGTGCAGATGATCCTGAACGGCGAGTGCGGAGCGTTCAACCCGCTGCTGCTGCAGTGCCTGACGGATATTCAGGCTGACCTGAAAGAAGAATTACAGCAGCGCAACTGAGCAATGGATGCAATAAAACAGGAGAACAAAAAGCCCAAATGAAACACAGAATCTCACGCCGTGCATTTCTGCGCGGCTGCACGCTGCTGGCGGCATCTGCTGCCGTCGGCAGTCTGACTTCCTGCGGCGGAACGAACGCGAAGGACAGCAGTCTTCCGCAGATCATTGTGGGAAGCGATACCTATCCGCCCTATATTTATCTGAACAATGACGGCGTCCCCGCCGGGATCGACGTGGAGATCGCCACCGAAGCGTTCCGCCGCATGGGATATGCTGCCCGGTTTGAACCGATCGATTGGGAGCAAAAAACAAATCTGGTGGAAAGCGGTACCATCGACTGCATCTGGGGCTGCTTTTCCATGGATGGGCGCGAGGAGGTATACCGCTGGGCGGGACCCTACATGGTGAGTCGTCAGGTGGCTGCGGTGAATGCCGACAGCAGCATCCGGACACTCGGCGACCTTGCCGGAAAGACCATCGCCGTGCAGAGCACCGGCAAGCCGGAGGAGATCTTTCTCAGCGGCTCCGACCCGCGCATCCCACAAGCGGTCGATGTGTTCAGCACCGAAGACCGCAGCGTGCAGTATGCGATGCTGGCCTGCGGCTATGTGGATGCCATCGCTGCCCATGAGACGGCCATCCTGCAATACATGAAGGACAATTCCGTGGAGTTCCGCATCCTCGAAGAACCGCTGCTGGTCACCGGGCTGGGCATCGCCTTTGCCAAAAACGACAACCGCGGGCTGAACATCCAGCTGAACGCTGTTCTTGCGCAGATGCGCACAGACGGCACACTGGAGCAGATCCTTGGCAAGTATCTTGAACATGCTTCACAGTATCTGGAGGTGGACACCATTGGCACATAAAAACAAACCCATCTCAGATACATGGAGATGGGGGCTCTATCTGGTCATCGGCGTGCTTTTTATGGCCGGCGTCGTTTTTTTCTCGAGTTGGCAGGCACTGCGCGCAACGGAGGCTCGTTTCTGCCAGACCCTTGATTTTGTCAAATCCCAGTCCACCAGCTTTGAAAAGCACAACGATACGGTCGTGGCCAAAGCGCTCCGCCGCGCGGCGGTATCGGTGCATCAGCTGGCACAGGCCCCTGCGCTCGACCTTTCCGACCCGCAATGCCTGAACAGGCAGGCAGAAATGCTCTGGCTCACAGGTATTTCGGTTCTGGCCCCGGACGGTACGCTCCTGTGCGAATCCACAACGAACGGCATCGGCTATGCCCAGTTTGGAGAACAGCTCAAAAATGATGCCGTTCTGGACGTTTTCTCTTACCCGCAAAAGACCTACCTGAAGCGGGTCCTGCTGGAGGATGGGTCTGCCGTGGATGTTGCGGCACACCGGGCAGAAAGCAAAGAGGTGATCCTGCTTGCCTACCGCTATACCCCGGCAGAATTTGTAGAGGGAACGGCTTTGTCCATTCAGAGTGTACTGGACGGCTACTCGGTTGAGACCAGCGGCACATTGTTCATCGTGCAGAACAATCAGGTCATTGCCTCTAACCGCCCGGAACTCATCGGGCAGAATGCTGCGGACAGTCCGCCAGTGCAGGAGATCCGCAAAGCCGGGGCTGCCGAAACGCTGACCCATACCCACGATCGGAACGGCTCCGGCTGCTATGTTGGAATGTACTGCCACGGAAGGTCTTTCGATCTCTACGCGTATACGGATGAAAAATCCGTCTTCCGTGAATCGTTTCCGTTGATTTTGATGGCGCTGGCCGGTTACATCCTGCTTGTAATGGTCCTTCGGGTGCTGCGCAGACGCTCCATGCAGGAGATGGAGCAGCAGAAGAAAGAGCAGGAGAAGAAGTATCAGGCTCAGCTGGAGGAACAGAACCGCAAACTGGAGATCGCACTCCAGCACGAGGGTGCGGCAAACCGTGCCAAGCGGGAGTTCCTGTTCAATATGAGCCACGATATTCGCACCCCCATGAACGCCATCATCGGCTTCACCTCGCTGGCTGCGACCCATATTGATAATAAGGAACAGGTGCTGGACTACCTGAAAAAGATCTCTATCTCCAGCCATCATCTGCTTTCCCTCATCAATGATGTGCTGGATATGAGCCGCATCGAGAGCGGAAAAGTAAAAATTGAAGAAAAAGCGGTGCATCTGCCGGACCTCGTCCACGATGTGCGCTCCATCATCCAACCCGATGTTTCGGCAAAGCGGCTGTCGCTTTTCATCGATACCATGGACGTGGAGAACGAGGACATCATCACCGACCCGCTGCGGCTGAACCAGATCTTGCTGAACATTTTGTCCAACGCCATCAAGTTCACTCCCACAGGCGGTACGATCAGCATCCGCATTGCCCAGAAGAACGGTGCGCCCAAGGGCCGTGGCTGCTATGAGTTCCGCATCAAGGACAATGGCATTGGTATGAGCGAAGAGTTCCAGAAGCACATCTTTGAGGCGTTCAGCCGGGAGGAAAGCTCCACCGTCAGCGGCATTCAGGGTACCGGCCTGGGCATGTCCATCACCAAGAACATCGTGGATATGATGGGCGGCACCATTGCGATCGAAAGTGAACCGGGCAAGGGCAGCGAATTCATCGTAGATCTCTGCTTCGCACTCAGCGGACAAAAGGTGGAGCCCAAGCAGCTCCCACAGTTGGAAGGGCTGCGCGCATTGGTAGCAGACGACGATACCGACACCTGCCTGAGCGTCAGCACCATGCTGTCCAAGATCGGGATGCGGCCGGAGTGGACGATCTCCGGCCGGGAAGCGGTGATCCGCACCCGATACGCCATGGAGCAGGGCGACGAATTCAGCGTCTACATCATCGACTGGCTCATCCCCGATATGAACGGCATCGAGGTCGTGCGGCAGATCCGCAAGGTGATCGGGAAAAGCTGCCCTATCATCATTCTGACGGCCTACGATTGGACGGATATTGAAGAGGAAGCCCGCGCTGCCGGAGTGACCGCCTTCTGCGAAAAGCCGCTGTTCCTTTCCGAACTGCGCAGAGTGCTGGCAGAACCGTACGGTGCAGAGCCTGCCTGTAAGCCAGCGCAGCCAGATGCCGCCGAGCTCAAGGGAAAGAAGCTTTTGCTGGTGGAGGACAATGCCTTGAACCGCGAGCTCGCACTGGAGATCCTGAAGGAAGCGGGCTTTGCGGTAGACACTGCTGAGGATGGCGAGATCGCTGTCCAGAAGATGAAGCAGGCGGCCCCCGGGCAGTACGATTTGATCTTAATGGACATCCAGATGCCCAAGATGGACGGTTACGAGGCGACGCGGCAGATCCGTGCCCTGCCGGATGCTGCAAAGGCAGACATTCCCATCTTTGCAATGACGGCAAATGCCTTTGAAGAAGACCGTCAGAGTGCATTGAAGGCCGGTATGAACGGCCACATTGCAAAGCCGCTGGATATTCCGCATCTGCTGCAGGTCCTCGCAGATGTACTGAAATCATAACGGCTGCCAGCCAACAAAAGCAAAAGCACCCGCAGCATTCGCTTCCAGAGGTCAAGAGCCTCTGCGAAGCCTGCTGCGGGTGCTTTATTTATTTTTTGTCTGACAGGCGTTTGGCTTACAGGATCTTGTGCAGCTCCTGCACAAGGTCGCCGATCACGATGGGCTTGGACAAAAAGCCGTTCATGCCGCTTTCCAATGCGTTGCGGCGGTCCTCGTCGAAGGCGTTGGCGGTCATGGCAAGGATCGGGAGCTTTGCCCGGGCAGGGTCATCCAGTGCGCGGATCTTCCGGGTGGCGGTGTAGCCGTCCATCACCGGCATCTGCACATCCATCAGCACCAGATCATAGCTGCCCGGCGCTGCGGTGCTCACCTTTTCCACCGCCACTTCACCGTTTTCCGCCGTATCGACCCGGAAGCCGTACTCGCGCAGGATCTCCTGCGCGATCTCGCGGTTCAGCTCGTTGTCCTCTACCAGCAGGATATGTCTGTCCTTGAAGTCGGCGTTCTTTTCCGGCAGAATCTCCTGCGACGCATCTGTCAGCTTCTGGCCGAGGGCGCTCATCAGGGTCTCGCGCAGGTCAGACATGAACATGGGCTTGGAGCAGAAGGCGGTCACACCGGCGGCCTTTGCCTCTACCTCAATGTCAGACCAGTCGTAGGCCGTCAGGATGATGATGGGGGTATCGTCGTTCAGGCTGCGTATCTGGCGGGTGACCTCGATGCCGTTCATATCCGGCAGCCGCCAGTCGATGATATAGGCGTGGTAGACATCGCTCATCTCGATGGACTGCCGCGCGCGCAGCACCGCTTCCTTGCCGGAAAGGGTCCATTCCGCACGCATTCCCACCTTGACCAGCATCTTTGTCACGCTGTCGCAGGTGTTGAAATCGTCGTCCACCACCAGAGCCTTCAGGCCTTCCAGCTCGGTGATCTTTTCCACCGGGCGGTGCTCTGCCTGCACCCGCAGCGGCACACGAATGATAAACTCGCTGCCCTTGCCCTGCGCTGTCTGCACCTCGATGGTGCCGCCCATCATATCCACGATGTTTTTGGTGATGGCCATGCCAAGACCGGTGCCTTGGATACGGCTGACCGTGGAGGTGCGCTCCCGCTCAAACGGCTCAAAGATTTTTTTGGCAAATTCCGGGCTCATGCCGATGCCGTTGTCCTTGATGCGGAACTCGTACTGCCCGCAGCCGCGCACCTGCCCGGCAAGCTGGCGCACCCGCACCGAGACCGTGCCGCCCGCCGGGGTAAACTTGATGGCGTTGGACAGCAGGTTCAGCAGAATCTGGTTCAGCCGGGTCTTATCGCAGTAGACATCCTCGTCGGTCACGTCTATCGCGTCCATATAAAGCTCCAGCTGTTTTGCGTAGATCTGCCCACTGACAATGGTTTTCAAATCGTGCAGCACATCCGAAAGGTTGACTTCCACCTCTTCCAGATGGATCTTTCCGCTTTCGATGCGGCTCATATCCAGCACATCGTTGATGAGCGAGAGCAGATGGTTGCTGGAAGCAAGGGTCTTGGCCAGATAATCCTTCACCCGCTCCTTGTCGTCGATATTGCTGATCGCCAGTGTGGTAAAGCCGATGATGGCGTTCATGGGGGTGCGGATGTCGTGGGACATATTGGAAAGGAAAGTGCTCTTGGCGCGGTTGGCCGTCTCGGCGGCGGCAACGGCATCCGAAAGCGCCTGATTTACCTGTTTGTCGGCGGTGCGGTCGGACATGACAAGGATGTATTTGGTCCTGCCCTCCACCTCGCTGCCTATGGCGATGTTATGGAACCAGCGGCGCTCTTTGGTTTCCAGATGCTCAAACTCGAGATCCCATTCCCGCTGCTGCCCGCTGAGAAGCCCATCCAGAAAGTTTTCGCCTTGCTCCAGGGCGCCCAGCTTGTCCAGAGCAAAGGCATTTTGCCGGACTTCTCTCCACGGGATGCCCAGCAGCCGCTCAATGTTCGGGCTGACATAATCCACCTTGGAGGTCTCTGCGTCCAACATCAGGAAAACGTCGTCAACGTTCAGCGAGAGCTTCTGGAACAATTCATCCCGGTAGGAGATCTCGGTATCCTTCCGGCGCAGGGTCATATGGCTTCTGCGCACAATGAGCAGAATGACCAGCACCGCAAGACCTGCGGCGATGCCCGCTACGATCTGTATCGTATGGAACCACAGCTTATCCAGATTGGCATTGACGATTTTGACCGGGACAAGTCCCAGCATCGTCCAGCTCTGGATCGCCGTGCCCTCGTAGACCAGATAATAACTGGTGTCGCCCAGCTTTACCTTCATGTTTCCGCTGCTGCCCTGTGCAAAGGCATTGGACAGATCCAGGATCTGCGCCTCGGAAAGGTCGGAATGGTCGCGCAGCATCGCAATGAAGTTGTAGACCGTTTCCTTGCGGTTTACGGAATTGTCGATGACCACCCGCCCATCCGGGTAGATGACATAGTTGCTGGCATTGCCCTGAAAGGCAGAATTGTCCAGTAATCTCAGCACCTCATCATTGTAATAGGTGATGGCAACGGCATCGTAGGCAAAACCCCGGTAGCTGCCCTGCGTTTCGGGACAGATGAACGCCAGCATCTGGGTTTTTCCAGGCAGAGCCGTATTCATCACAATATCGTTACCGCTGGCAAGCTCTTCGTCCAGATTTGTCTGCAGGCCAAGGTAGCCCGTTTCCCCGGTCACAGTCATGTAGTTGCCGTCATAGGTAAGAAAGTAGAATTCGGCAAACCCAGCCTTCTGCTGTGCCGCCCTGATATACGCCTGTATTTCGGCCTCATCCGAGGTACTTTCCAGAAAGCCGTTGTACAGATGCAGGTAGGTCAGGTTCTTGCGCACCATCTCTTTCAGCATATTATTGGATTTATGCAGCACCTCTTCCAGATGCGAGGTGCTTTCCTGATAGATGGTCTGGGACACAAACGAGATGTACTGGACGCTGAAACCGACTGCCAGAAAGACCAGAAGAAGGATGGCAGCAACAGGGAGCCATTTTTGCCGGGGATGGCAGTTTCGTTTGGATTCGTGCTTTTCGTCTGCCATCCTGCTCACCTCAACGTAATGTAGTTTTCAGGTTCTGCAAGCGCTGCGCCGCCGCCGGAGACATGATCGCGCCATCTGTTTTTTACCCATGTATCTCCGTCCAAAGGCGTGCCGCTCTCGCTCGCAAGCAGCGCTTCCATCTGTTTTTCCGCTGCCAGACAGGTCACGGTAACGGTGTCGTCGTCCCGGAGCGGCTGTCCGTTCCGGGTGATGCCGGTCAGAGTATAGCTGCCGCTTGCCTCTTTGACCTCCACGGCAATGCCGCTGACCACCGGCAGAGAGCCGCGGTTGAAGGGCACAAACCCTCCCTCGCAGCCCTCCACAAAGGCGCGGACAACTTTCTTCAGCTCTGCGCCGGTCATGGTGCGCTGGCGGGACATCAGACCGTTGGGCATGATCATGGAAGCGGCCATTTTCTTGTTATAATCTGCCTGCAGCACACTGCCGGTAAAGCTGTTTGCGGTGGCAAGCAGCACATCGGTGCCATAAACGCCCCGCAGCGTGTTCGCCATGACGGAGAAGGAGGCGCTGCCGCCGTTTGCGTGGAAGACATTGGAGTAGCTCTTCCCGGAGGTCAGCACGATCTCGTCATCGGCAGGCGTTTCTTCGGCAAGAAGCTGGGCATTGAACGCACGATAAGCCTGCTGTGCCGTGTACTCGCCCGCGATCATTTTGGAGACAACGTCCTTGGAGACGGCAAAGAAATCGTTGGAGGCGATGCGGATATACATGTGGTTTTCTTCCACCACATCGCGCACGTCCTTCATGTACTCGGTCAGGCGCAGGGGGACGTTCTGGCTGTAGCTCAGCACATCCTGCCCGTCAGCAACGATACGGTTCTGCGCCTCCTCGGAGAGCATGACGTTCAGCACTTTCATGGCTTTTTCGCGGCGCGCGGTGTCCTGCTCCAGATCGCGGTTCAACGCCACCTGGAAATACGGAGTGGTCATGATCCACTTTTCGCCGTTCTGGCTGAAGAAGGGCAGGAAGATCGTGTCGATGCCCTCATCCTGAAACATCTTGACACCGGCAGAGCTGCCAAAGTACATGGCAACTTCTCCGTTCCGGAACATCCCGATCACATCGTTGTAACTCAACGCAAGATCGTCTGCCGTGAGGTGGGTATCCTGAATGAACTGCGCCATCCGCTCAAACGCCCCCGGCCACACGGTGTCGTCCAGACCCACCCGTTCGGTGCTGGCAGAGTCGCTATAAGCAGTGCGCCACTTGCGCCCATCAGTCGTGGTAAGCTCGGCAGCGGAAAGCCCCTGCAGCGTTTCCATGCAGGTGTAGTCGTAGATATAATCGGCGGTAAAGCCCCGGATGCCTGCCTTTTCAAACGCCTGACAAGCTGCCGCAAAGCTTGCGTAATCGGTAGGCAGGGGGATACCGTACTGCTCAAAAAGGCTGCGGTTGACCACAAAGCCGTGGGCATCCGCGCAGACCGGCAGCCAGTTCACGCTGCTGTCCTCGTTTTTGAAGCTGTTGAGGTAGGTGTTGTACACAGCGCCCGCCTCGTTGGTCAAGGCAAGGTTCATCAGGCTGTCCTTCAAGGGAGCCGCATCGTGCAGCGAGAAGCGGCAGCAGGTGATGATATCCGGCAGACCGCCGTTCTCCTGCAAAAACTTGTAAAAATCCAAATCGTTGTTTCCTGCGATGAATTCAATATTTACATCCGGCAGCTGGGACTGGATATAGGGCGCATAGGTCTCGTACAGGTTATTCGTCCACAGATACACCTGAATGGTCTGGGCATCCTCCTGCTTTTCCACATTTTCGGCATTTTTTGTTCCGCAGCCGGTCAGCAGGGAGACCGCCATCACCAGTGCCATAAGCACGGAAAACAGGCGGTGCAATGTTCTTTTGTTCATCAAATCGTTCTCCTCACAACTCTTGGGCAGCTGCCGTTCTGCACTCCCGAATACCACAAAAAGGCATAGGTACAGCACGACAGAGATATAAGATTATTTTACCACCGCCATGAGGGATTTTCAATAAAATTTCATGTATTGATACCTAAAAGCAGCGCGTGTCCGATTTCTTTGCGCCAGTCGATGTGACTTTTTGTATCAACGCACAGGGTGAGGCGGGCTGCCAGTATCCTTATGTGCTGCTGCCCTCTGTCCGCATCAGAGATATTTCTGGATGGTCGGCACAAGGACATTCATATTGATCGGTTTTGCGATATGGTCATTCACCCCGGCATCCAATGCCGCCTGTTTATCTTCGGAGAAGGCGTTTGCCGTCATGGCGATGATGGGGATGTCCGCCTTTTGGGGGTCATCCATCCTCCGTATCTTTTTTGCCGCATCGTAGCCGTTCATCACCGGCATCTGGATGTCCATAAGGATCAGCTGATACGTTCCGTTCGCCGCTTTTTCCAGCATATCCACACATTCCACGCCGTCTTTGGCTCGGTCTACCGTGCAGCCCTCTTCCTGCAGCAGCTCGACGGCGATCTCCGCATTGAGGTCGTTGTCCTCGGCCAGCAGGATCTTCACGCCGAACAGGCTCTTTTGGTCCGAAGGGCCAGTCTCCCGTTTCGCCTGTATTTCATCCTCGGACGCAATGTGGCAGGGAATGGTCACAGTAAACGTGGAGCCAACACCGATCCTGCTCTCCACTTCCACGGTGCCGCCCATCAGCCCGACCAGCTTTTTCACGATGCCCATTCCAATGCCGCTGCCTTCCACCTTGCTGATGGTGGACGTACGTTCCCGTTCAAAGGGTTCAAAAATGTGCTTCTGGAACTCCTGCGACATCCCGATGCCGTTGTCGGCAACCGTGACTACCGTATCGCACCAGCCCTCTTTTTTGCCGGGCTTCTGCGTAACATCGCAGCAAATCGTGCCGCCGGCTCCCGTGTATTTGACAGCGTTGCTGACGAGGTTTGTCCAGACCTCGGTCAGGTGCGGAATATCCGCATAGATATACGGATGCAGCAGCTGTGTTGTCACCATAAGCGTCTGCCCCTTGCTGTCTGCCAGATTCCGGAACATGGCAATGCAATTACGGAAATCCTTATCGATATCCGAAACAGAATACTCCATCTCCGTCTTATCGTTCTCGATCCGGGCGAGATCC
>OGIC01001015.1_pt1 | contig 10981 bp, 14 predicted proteins | sample 1571681 | NCBI WGS metagenome assembly OGIC01 (sample SAMEA2582046, study PRJEB24529) | metagenome | biome: Human gut stool | place: China | collected 2011
TTTCAACTTATGCGGTGCCGATGATCCTTGGGGAGGTGCGGCGGTATCTGAGAGATAATAATTCGATCCGGGTGAGCAGGTCGCTCAGGGATACGGCTTATAAAGCGCTTTCAGCGCGGGAGCTTCTCACGAAGAGGAATCTGCGGGAACCTACGATCATGGAGATCGCGGATGAGGTGGGGATCTCGAAAGAGGAGATCACCTATGCGATGGATGCGATCCAGAGTCCGGTGAGTCTTTATGAGCCGGTTTATACGGATGGTGGGGATCCGCTTTGTGTGATGGACCAGATCAGTGATAAAAAGAACCGGGAGGAGAATTGGGTGGAGCAGCTTTCTCTGAGTGAGGCGATGAAGAGGCTGCCGGTCAGGGAGAGGCGGATTATTGATATGAGGTTTTTTGAGGGGAAGACGCAGACGGAGGTTGCGGGGGAAGTTGGAATTAGTCAGGCGCAGGTGTCCCGTCTGGAAAAAAATGCCTTAAAGGCAATGAAAAGTTATTTAGATTAATAATAATCAGAAAGAGCCAGAGACTTATATCCCTGGCTCTGAGTTTGTTTTGGTCAGCTTAAAAGATTTTCATATAATTATTTCGCTGTCTCCCCATATCTGGTCAGCAGTTCCATATAGAAGTCGATGCTGTCCGCCAGCTCTTCTACTCCTGTGAACTCGTTCGCTGCATGGACATGATGGTCTTCTCGTGCGTAGATCGTTGAGAAGCGGTATACGCGGTCGCTGAGATCGTAGACGAATCTCGCGTCTGTTCCGCCGAGCATCATCTCCGGACATCGCCATAGATCTTACCGCTGATCTCAACGAGAAGGTCTTTGATGGCTCCGTCGTACAGGGATGTCGGGGACGCGTTGCTGCCTTTGAGGACGCGCACTTCCACCTCATCCGGCACGATGTCTTCCAGGTGTTTCTTTACGCTCTCAACGGTATCTCCCGTGAGGATACGGCTGTTTACAACTGCGGTGACCTTCGCCGGAAGAATGTTCGCCTGGGCAGATCCGGAAAGCATCGTCGGAACGACGGTGGTGTGGAACATCGCGTCGAGGGCCGGATCTTTCTTAAAGTACGGAACAAGCTTTTCCAGATTCTCATCCGGTTTCTCAAGCAGCTTTGCCAGCTCCGGATTTTCCTTCGCCATATACGGCGCAAGGACCTCGAAGCGGCGTCGGATCGTATCCGTCACGCGATATGGCATCGGATTCTCCTGGATCTCGATCAGTGCCTTTGCAATCATGGTCGTCGCGAAATTCTCGCCCGGGCGGCTGGAGTGTCCGCCTTTTGCGGTGTAGGAGAGTTCAAAGTCCACATATCCTTTTTCGCAGAGGCCAATGGTGCAGAGTCCCTTATCGTCGATTCCGTAATCACTTCCCGGGCGGACTCCGCCGCCTTCGTCAAGGACGGCGCCGAAGCGGATGCCGGTTCCGCGGAGTGTCTCCGCCGGGATCTTTCCGCCTGCGACCTCCTCCATGTATCCGTAGGAAAGGTAAAGGTCATAGTCCGGCCCGTAGCCTTTTTCCAGAAGTGCCTCAACGGCTTCCAGCTGTCCGATCAGGTTGCTCTTGCAGTCACTGGATCCGCGGCCCCAGATCTTTCCATCGGCGATGGTTCCGGAGTATGGCGGATATGTCCACTTTTCAAGGTCGCCTTCCGGGACAACGTCCTGATGCGCCATTAAGAGAAGCGGCGCGGCACCGGATTTTCCGGTTCCTTTCCAGTGATAGAGAAGTCCTGCCTGTCCGGTATGTTCCAGGGTCAGGTGTTTATGTACTAACGGGTATGTTTCCTTTAAATACTCGTGGAACGCGTCAAATTTTGTGTAGTCAGTCAGTGAATTGTCCGCGTTTGATACGGTTGCGAAGCGGACCGCACCCGCAAGGTGTTCCGCGCTGATCTGCGGATCGATGGTGTGTTTTCCCATGTGTCTTCTCTCCTTTGCTGTCGGATTATTCTGCTTTCTTCTCCGCCTTCTCACTCATCGCCTTGGAGTTTACGATAACGCGCAGGTGGGAACCTTCTCCGCACTTGCCTTTTTCATCGTTCACTTCAATGTCGAACCAGAGCTTTCTTCTCTCGATGCTGCGGAGCTTCGCGGTAGCTGTCACTTTCATTCCCACCGGTGTCGGTGCCAGGTGGCGGCAGTGGATCTCCGCGCCGACGGTCGTCTGTCCCTCTTCGAGGTAGGATTTCGCAAGTTCCAGGGCTGCGTCCTCCATAAGAGCCACCATGTTCGGGGTGGAGAGGATCTTGGAACCGGCGCTGCCGATGCGTTTTGCGGTCATGTCATCGGTAACAGTCCATGTGAGGCTGTATGTCGGTGCGTAGAGGTCTGCTTTGTCAGCTAAGATTGCAGCAACAGCTGTGCATGCCGGACAGTCGCAGAATCTTCTTCGCGTGAGCCTCGATTCCTGCTGCCTTTTCCTCTCCAAAGATCTTCTTCCCATCCTCAGATCCCGCAAAAGCGATCAGGCCGTCGATCGGGATAATATCTGCCGCGATCTCCTCGATCAGCGCCTTTGCTGCCTCGTCCTGTTTCTCTGTATTGACGGCTTCAAGCCATTTGTTTGCAGCTTCCTTTGCCTCCGCACAGCAGGATGGCGCGTTGATAAGTGCTTTAACTTTCTCGATCATTTCCTCTATTTTGCTCATGATTTATTCCTCCGTTCGTTTCTTTCATGTCACTTTTTCTGCCTCTGATAAGGCTGTTCCGGAAGGAATCTTTTCCGGGTTTCCCCTTGCAGAAACAGTCCTGCTCCCATTCTATCGCATGTATTTCGAAAATTCAATCGGATTTTTCCACAGTTTTCAGACCTTTTGTCGATACTGAGATTTTTTCTCTCAAAATATCCGCGGCAATCCGCAGCAATTTCCCTCTCACATCTCCACCCTGCTGCAGGCCTGCAGCTGATGTTCATGCTCGTACTTCTCCTTCGTCGCAAGCCCGCCGCGGATATGCCGCTCCGCCTTGTTGATATCCAGAACCACTCTCGCCTGTGCCGCCAGGGACGGATCGATATGGATCAGACGATCCGTCACATCCTTGTGTACCGTACTCTTTGAGATTCCAAACCGTTTCGCCGTCTGTCTCACCGTCGCATTCTCGTCAATAATATAGTTCGCGATCTGGATCGCCCGTTCTTCAATATATTCCTTCATAGGGTTGCCCCTCGATGATATTTTTACCATCTTATTACAGAATTTGAGAATTTATGCGGGCAAGATTCCTATCCTATATCTCAACGCATTCCCGCGCCGCAGCAGTCTGTATTTTCGCGCAGATGCGTATTCCTGATACGTTATCGTCCTCTGGTATAGCAGTGCATTCCTCGAATTTTCCTATATACAAAAATGTGCAGATATAGGTCCCCTCCATAAAAGGATCTCCATATCTGCACATCATTTCACTCTAAATCTTTAATTTTCTTACTTCACAACGATCTGACAGCTTCTCATGGTCTCTAAAGCCGCCTCATGTCTTTCCCTCGTCACGCCTGCCGCACATGCGGAATCCACGAAGACCGGGGTCTCCGGGAGGAACGCTTTGATGAGGAGTGCGTTTGAAACCACACAGATATCCGTACAGAGTCCCACAAGCTCGATGGACTCGATCGGTGTCTTCTTATTTCTCTCAAGAAGGTCTTCCGCTAACTCCGGACATCCGAAGGTGATCTTCTCATACATCGCCGCGTCGCGCTCCACGAAAATCTTCTCAAGCTCCGGGATCAGGTTCCATCCGTCGGTTCCTTTCATACAGTGGGGAACCGGAAGGAAATGTCCCTCCTGGGTGTCCATATAATTCTCGAAATGCGTGTCCTTCGTAAAGATCAGGTCCCCATCAAACTCTTTTGCCTTCTTTACAACAGCCGGGACGATCGCCTCCGCGTCCTTGCTGCCGAGACTTCCGTTCACAAAATCCTTCTGCATATCCACAACGATCAAAATCTTCTCTGCCATAGCTCATCTTCCTTTCTCCGAATCCGGATCTGTCTTAGGTCGAGGATACCCCAGACCACCTGCCCTGTCAAGCGTTTTTCCGGATCAGCGGAAAAATGCCCCTGAGTTTCCACCCAGAAGGCATTTTTCTTCTCCCTGTCCTGCACGGCCCGCATTCCATTGATCACGGACCTGCGCGATAGTAGCTTATATTTACGGCTCCGCAACCCGTCTCGCCGCCACCACAAACCGTCCATTTTTCGTATGGTAGCTGCATGTGGACAGCATCAGGATCTGGTCCTCGTACTCCGGGACGATCTCCGTGTCGTAGTCGGAATGTCCTCTGAGCCAGGTCACCAGCTCATCGTATTCCTCCTCCGAAATATCCCCGTCGTAGCGGTAATACCGGAATCCATCCTCATCTTCATAGAGCACCTGCGTCTCCACCACCGCAAAGACCTCATAAGTCCGCGGTTCTCCGTCGACGTAAAAACGGACGATCGGATGTTCTTTCCAGTAATCAGCCTTTTTGTAGGAATCAAGGGTTCCGAATATGGACCCGTTTTTCATGTTGTGCCCATAGATGATCAGACACTTCGTGTCCACGCCGGATGCCTCGCCGAGAAACGGGGTTCCGCCAAATGACTTGGAACCATCAAAGGCCCTGTGGAGGTAATATTCCGGATCAGACTCCCGGTCCACCACCGGGTAATCGATCCTTGTATCCGGGATCCTGATCCAGCCGACGTAATCGGGGTTCTCATTCTTAAGCGCCGCGTATCCGGCAGCCTCCTTTAAGAGTTCTGCCCACTCCGCCGCTTTCTCCTGATCCGTTGTCTCCCCGGAACTCTCCGGCAGATCTGCCGGAGCTTTTTCCTCCGCGTAATCCGCCGCCAGCTTACTCAGGCTGTCGAACGCGTCCGCTTCCTTTTTGGCCCGCCAGATAACCCCGGCCCGCCATAAAGGCGGAGACGCAAAACACCGCGCCGAACACCATGATTCCTAATTTGTACCACCATGGGCTTTTTTTCTGTTTCTTCTTTCCTTCCGCCATCAGCTCTTTCTCCTTCTGTCAGAGTGCTCCTTTCCGAGTATCAGTGCCAGAAGACCAGTGAGGGAAATTCCCGCAAGTAAAAACCACAGATAGCCATGTGTCACATCACCAGTCTCAGGAACCTAAGTTGTCTTTTCCTTAAGCTCTCTCCCGATCTTTTTTATCACAAAGAGATACGAGACACCCGTAAATACCGCCGCTGCGATCCATGCCGCCGGATCGGCGAAACAGGCGAGCGGATAGCTCAAAAGCTTCATCGCCGCCATGGAGACGATCAGTCTCGCGATGAGTTCCGATACACCTCCCATCATCGGCAGGAAGCCATATCCGCAGCCCTGCATGATATTGCGGAAAATAAAGATCGTGCAGAGCGGCAGGAAAAACATCGCAGTCATATAGCAGTAAGTCTCCGCCCACGGCATCATCGCTGAAATATCCACGTCCCCGGTAAAGAAAAGTCCGAGACATGGTCTGAGCAGCGCACACATGAGTAATGCTACTGTGACGGAATACACAAACTCCGCAAGAAGCGCTGCCTTTACCCCTGCCTTGATCCGCTTTACATCCCCGCATCCGTAGTTCTGTCCGCCGTAGGTCGCCATCGTCTGTCCCATGGCGATCATGCCCTGGATCACGAGACTCTGGAGCTTCGCCGCAGCTGTGTAAGCCGCAACTGCCACGGAACCGAAGAGGTTGATAGCGGACTGCATGATCATGGTTCCCGACGCTGTGATCGCGAACTGAAACGCCATGGGAATCCCGGCCGCAAGCTGGTTTCTCGTGTCACTTCCGTGGATCTTCCAGTGTTCTCTCTCCGGCTTTAAGGATGGAACCTTCACCCAGATATATCCCGCGCAGAGCACCGCCGAGATCGCCTGGGACAGATTCGTCGCCCAGGCGGCCCCCGCTACGCCCATACCGCCGCGGATGATAAAAAGCAGATCCAGCCCCACGTTCAGGCAGGCGGAAAATATCAGGAAAAACAGCGGGACCTGGCTGTTTCCCACCGCCCGCAGATATGCGGAAAACAGGTTGTAGAAGATATTTGCCGTGAGTCCGACGCTGATTCCCATGATATACGTGTAGGCATCCTGAAAGATATCTGACGGCGTATTCATCAGGTGCAAAAGCGGGTTCATGATCGACACACAGACCAGTGTCAGGATGGCCGCTGCGATCATCGCCAAAATTATTCCGTTTGCCACGCTGCGTTTCACGCCCTTTTTATCCCCCGCCCCATACCGTTGGGCGGTAAGGATCGAAAAACCGGCAGTGATTCCCTGAGCAAAGCCGGTCGCCAGAAACATGATCGTTCCGGTGGAGCCGACCGCCGCCAGCGCCCCGGCACCGACGTAGCGGCCGACGATGATCGTGTCCGCCATATTATAAAGCTGCTGAAAGATATTTCCGATCACCAATGGAATCGTAAATTGCAAAATCACCGGCAGCGGTTTTCCTTTTGTCATATCGAGCTGCATGCTGTTGATCCTTTCTTTTTACATAAAAATGCCTGACTGATATCAGCCAGGCATCAAAATCATAATTTGTCATGTCCGGCAAACAGGCCGGCAGCACATTTCATTTGGGGATCATTCCGATTTTTTCTTATCCTTATCGCGACCGATCATTCTCAGAATAAAATCGACAGTACCGTCAATTCCGTAGCTTGCGCTGTTGATGCATAGATCGTAGTTATTCGCATTTCCCCAGCTTCTTCCGGTATAAAAATTGTAATAATGCGCATGTTTTTTGTCAAGTTTTTTCAGGAAATGGCGCGCTTTTTTCCGGTCTAATCCGGAGTTTACCTCGATCGCGCGCTGGATCCTCTGCTCGATCGGTGCAGTGATATAGATACTGATATGCGGAATACCGTTGTTCGTTAAGATCGCATCGGCACAGCGGCCCATGATAATAAAGTCTTCCTTTTTCGCCATATCACAGATCAGGTCGCTCTGGTTGAAGAAGACGGCATCCTGACGGTTCAGGCCGTGGTAACGGCTGAAATATTTGATATGATCCTTCAGGGACATATGGGTCACTGCCTCAAACTCGCTCGCCGGACTCTGCTGCAGTTCCTCAGAGACGTGGGCATATCCCGCCGCGTCACGGATCGTCTTATCTTTCTCCGCGTCGAGGCGTTTTAATACTGCCGCGAAAATATCGGCATCGTAGTAGTTAATATGAAGCTTATCCGCAAGCTTGAAGCCGACATCGATTCCGCCGCTTCCGTATGTCCAGCTGATGCAGATAATCAGATGGTCGTCGTTGGAGAAACGGTTCGCTACGTTGAAGCTGTTTAACTTCGCGAGGATCGGGTCGATCACATCGCCGCTGGCGAAGCTTGTCGGAAGGCTCATGACCTCATTGAGGATGCGGTTGTACTCGGTCATACACATCGCGCGTTCTTCTTTATCCTCGATGGTACGGGCCATGTTCGCGATCAACCCAAGCTCGCTGCGGACTAAATGTCCCTGCGGTCTTGTTGTGAGGAGCTCCGTAAGTTCATTAACACAGCGCTCTCTGTCACGGTTGAATACACGTCCCAGGGAGGAACCAAGGTGGACATAGACCTCCGCATCCAGATCGTAGATATGTTCTGCCAGTTCTTTGATTTCTTCTTTCGTTGCAGCCATATTTCCTCCCCCTTCCTATAAAAAGAATACCAGAGTATCCACAATGAATACCGGAACAAGAATTCCAAAGGACCAGATCAGATATCCGAAGAACGAAGGCATCCGGATACCGTTCTCATCCGCAATGGATTTGACCATAAAGTTCGGCGCGTTGCCGATATATGTATTTGCGCCCATAAATACAGCGCCGCAGGAGATCGCTTCCAGCATCTTGACCGGAACGGTTCCAAGAGCCGTCACCATGCCCTGTGACAATCCTAATGCGCCTGCTGTTGTCAGGAATACCAGATAGGTCGGCGTATTGTCGAGGAAGCTGGATAACAGACCGGTCGCCCAGAACATTTCAAACGGCTCGGAGATGCCCAGGTTCGCGCCATTTGCTTTCAGAATCATCAGGGCTGGCTGCATCGTGATGAAAATACCGATAAACAGAACCGCTACTTCCCTGATGGCGCCCCAGGTAAAGTGGTTCTCACGACGGATCGAACCATCCGTCGTCTTAAAGGACAGAAATGCGGATACAAGGATGATCACACACTCAATGATCGCCGGATAGGATAATGTAACTTCTCCGAATACATGGATCCCGAGGACATTTCCTGCGGCATCCTGAAACATCGGCATGGACGGCAGGGTACCGCTTAAGATAACGGCGATCACGATCAGAATGATAAAGATCAGGTTGTGGCCGCCGCGGATCTTCACTTCAGTACCAGGTTTGCTGATATCCGGTTTTAAGCCTGCCGCGATATCTTTTCTGTATGCCTTCATATCAAAATGATAGAAGATGAACAGCAGGATGATCATATTGAAGATCAGGATCGGCAAAAGCTTTAAGCTCCAGAAAAACGGGACACCCCGCATGAATCCCATGAGCAGAGGCGGATCTCCGATCGGAGTCAGGCAGCCGCCCATATTGGACACCATAAAGATAAAGAAGATCACGATGTGGCGTCTTCTCTTTCTCCACGCGTTCATCTTGATGATCGGACGGATCATTAACATACTGGCTCCGGTGGTTCCGATCCAGCTGGATAACAGGGTTCCGAGTGCCAGAAGTCCCACATTGATCCTCGGGGAACCAGCGAGATCACCTGACAGGGTAATATTACCGGATACACAGAACAATCCGAAAAGAAGGACGATGAATGTCAGGTAGTCGTTTATGATACATTCCAGTGTCGTCTCCGCCGCCTTCGGCACACCGTACTTCACGGCGAACGGGATCAGGAACAGCAGGGACCAGAACACGACCGCGTGCGGCTGGTGCGCCTCCCACCACTCTGCTTTCACAAGCGGAAGGACCGCAATGCCGAGCAGGAGTCCTGCAAATGGAATACAAAGCCATAACGGCGTCTGTGCTGCCGCCCCGGCAGCCTCTGGTTCTGCCGCAAGCGCTGTAACTGCAGTCTGGTTTAAGACCGCCAGAAGTCCTGCGCAGAATGCAAATAATTTCTTCATGGGTAAACCTCCATGTAATCAGCTTTTATGAGCCATTACTCTTTTTTTTCGCTCAACACGGCTACTGATTATAACAACTTTCCCGCACAAATACAAGTACGATTCTTCCAAATAATTGCCAAATTTCCGCGTAGAAAATCAGCATTTTTGCCAAAATGGAATATATTTCGTATTGTGAAATTTCAGACAATGGGATTTTATCTCATTTATTTTACAACGTTAAAGCATTGGTCTGGGATACCGCCGCATTCCGTTTTTCTGCGCCATGTACTGCTTTTTTTCTTGGTTTTTCACGCCCTGCGAGAATGCCGTAATCGGTCTTCTATAAAGTAAAAAAGCAGCACGGTCATTTGATTGATGGATGATCAGATACCGAAACTGCTTTTGTTTTATTTAATATATGTGTTTTATGTATTTTTACTACACTAAGAAAAATTCCGTAATGAATACCATCGCGCAGCAGATCACCGCAACGGACAGGAGACTTCTTCCGCACCATGCCGCGATGATTCCGATGACCAGCGCCAGCGCCGCCGACACCGTACTGTTTGTGGCGGAGAGGATCGCCGGAAACGTCATAACAGCTAACGTCACATATGGGACGTAATATAAGAATGACTGGATAAACTGATTTTTGATCGGTTTCCGGATCAATGTGAGCGGCAGGACACGGATCAGATATGAAACGCCCGCCATCACCGCAATATAGAGATAAATATTCTTTTCCATGTTTTTTATGTATTTCCTCTTAATTTAACGATACAGTTTTCGTAAATACTTCTTTTTCTTACAAATAGAACTGCTTTCTACTATATATACAGTTAAGCTCCCTGTTTTGCTGCACCTGCAGAAGAATTATTTTTTCCTTCCTGGTTTTCTTCTTGAACCTCGATCTCACTGTCCTCTGCCGGATGCGGGAAGAGAATCGCTGCTGCGGATGAGAGCACCACAGTCAGAATGATCGTTCTCGTGCCGCTGGAGATCGATGAGATCCCCGGCAGATGCTCCGCAAGGTAGCTCGCCGCGAAGCTGATGGCGATGAGACCTGCAAGGATGCGGCTCTTTCTCGCCGGTGGAATGATGATCGCAAGGAACATTCCGTAGAGTGCCACGCTGAAGGCGCTCACAAGACGCCACGGCATCAGATTACCTGCCAGCGCACCGAGGGCTGTTCCGACAGCCCAGCCGGGAAGTGCTAATGCGATTGCCCCGTACATATACCAGGGATTTAAGCAGCCCGGTCTTGCGATCGTAATTCCGAACAGCTCATCGGTAATATCAAAAGCCATGAGAAGCCTGTGGAAAAACGGCATATCCGGATCCATTCTCTGGCTCATGGCACAGCTCATCAGTAAATATCTCGCGTTCGCGATCAGTGTCACGATCGCCATCTCAATATACGCTGCCCCCGCGGCGATCATCGTAAAGCCCGCGTATTCCCCTGCGGACGCGTTGCAGAGTGCGCTTGTGATCATTCCCTGAATCGGTGTCATCCCGACATTCCGCGCCACGATTCCCAGTGAAAAAGATACCGCAAAATACCCGAGCGCGATCGGCACCCCGTCCCGGGCTCCATCCCGGAATGCCCGCCGATTTCCAACACTGGCGATTGAAAAGAAACAGCAGACATCCTGTCCTGTTTATGCGCTGCCATTCCGCGTAAATTAGCGGCACCCAGGAATTTTCATCCAGAGCTGCCGCTTTCCATTATTCTGACATCATTGTCTATACGGGCATGAAAGAAGCCCAAACAGTAACTGATTTTGCCGATGCTTCGCATTCCAAATCGGCAAAATCCACTGCCACCACCGTATTGTACGGAATTTTCAGGTCAGAAATTTCCTACCTGTGTGCAATGACCAAACATGTACAGTATACTCTTCTTCTTTACA
>OGIC01001020.1_pt1 | contig 10961 bp, 9 predicted proteins | sample 1571681 | NCBI WGS metagenome assembly OGIC01 (sample SAMEA2582046, study PRJEB24529) | metagenome | biome: Human gut stool | place: China | collected 2011
GTTGAAGACTTTGCATTCATCGACGAACTCGATATCAACCCGTTAATGATTAGCGATAAGGACGGTGAGCCGATCGCAGTCGACGGAAGAATCAAATTTAATGCGACAGAAGCGCTCGTTGCTTTGTCAATCGCCTAACAATTTATAAAAGGAAGATAACAAGTGTTCCAAATCAGATTACACGGCCGCGGCGGTCAGGGTGTTGTGACTTCAGCTGAAATGCTGTCGCTCGCCGCCTTTACCGAAGGCCATTACGCTCAAGCTTTCCCAAGTTTCGGCAGTGAACGTACCGGAGCACCGGTTGTCGCTTTCGCCCGCGTCAGCGACAAACCGATTCGTCTTCGTGAACCGATCATGGAGCCGGGTGCCGTCCTTATTCAGGACCGCACACTGCTCGAAAGCGTAAACGTCTTTTCCGGTCTGACGGAAAATGCTTATGTTCTTCTGAACAGCTCCCAGTCACCCGAAGAACTCGGTCTGGAAGACTTGGTCAACCGCCTGCCGAAGGGACACGTCATTACGCTGCCCGCGACAAAATTCGCCCTTGCCCGAATCGGACGCCCCCTTCCCGGTGCCGCTATGCTCGCAGGCTTCGCCGCGCTGACCGGCAAACTCAAACTCGAAAGCGTCCAACAGGCTTTCCAAACTCGCTACAAAGGAAAAGTTGCCCAGGCCAACGCCGACGTTGCAGCTGATGCTTATTCCTTTGTTTTAGAAGCTAAGAATCGTTTATAAGGATCGCTCCAATGCTCAAACAAATTGAAGGCTCTTTAGGCGTTGCTGAGGCTGTGGCTCTTTGCCGCCCCGAAATCATCTGCGCCTACCCGATCTCTCCTCAGACCCATATCGTCGAAAACCTCGGCGCTATGGTCAAAAAAGGATCGCTTGAAGACTGCGAATTCTTAAACGTTGAAAGTGAATTCGCAGCCATGAGCGTGGCTATCGGCGGTTCCGTCGCCGGCGGCCGTGCCTACACTGCTACCGCTTCCCAGGGTCTGCTTTATATGGCTGAAGCGGTTTACAACGCCTCCGGTCTCGGTCTTCCGATCGTCATGACGGTTGCCTCCCGCGCCATCGGTGCGCCGATTAACATTTGGAATGATCACTCCGACTCCATGAGTCAGCGTGACTGCGGCTGGATTCAGCTCTTTGCCGAAGACAACCAGGAAGCCGTTGACCTCCATATCCAGGCTTTCAAGATCGCCGAAGAGCTTTCTCTTCCGGTCATGGTCTGTATGGACGGTTTCGTCCTGACCCACGCCTTCGAAAGAATGGACATTCCGTCTCAGGAGCAAGTGGACCAATTCCTTCCTCCGTACGATCCCCGCCAGAGCTTGGATCCTGAACAGCCGGTTTCTATCGGCGCGATGGTCGGCCCCGAAGCCTTTACCGAAGTTCGTTATCTCGCCCATGCCCATCACCTTCAGGCGCTCGGCGTGATCGACAGAGTCGCCAAGGAATACGAAGAAATCATCGGCCGCAAAAGCGGCGGTTTGGTTGACCTTTATCGTGCAGAGGATGCCGAAGTCATGGTTGTCGCTTTGGGTTCTGTCATCGGTACGATCAAAGATGTTATTGACGAAATGCGCGAAGACGGCAAAAAAGTCGGTCTTCTCGGCATCAAGTCCTATCGTCCTTTCCCTGCTGCCGAAGTTTTTGCCGCCCTTGAAGGCGCTAAGACCGCGGTTGTGATTGACCGTTCTCTCCAGGTCGGTATCGGCGGTGTCGTCACTGACGACGTGATTCGTTCGACTCGTAAACTCTCCGACCTCGACATCTGCTGCGTCATCTCCGGCCTCGGCGGCCGCGCTATCACCAAGCGCAGCCTGCACAAAGCTTTTGACGCTGCTCTTAAAGGCGAGCTGCCTGAACTCACATTTCTGGATCTCGATAAGAAAGTCGTTCAGGACCAGCTGAAGCACGAACAAGAAGAACGTCACTCCGGCCCGATGGCCGAAGCCATTGTTAAGGCCGTTGCCGACCTTCACAAAGGAGATCTCTAAGCCATGAGCGAACATCAGATTAAGTTTTATCAGACCGGTACTTTCACGGTCGGCAACCGTCTTCTTCAGCCCGATCAAAGAAGCGGACAGGCCAATATCGAAAGATACAACTCCTTGAACTCCGGCCACAGAGCCTGTCAGGGCTGCGGTGAAGCTTTGGGCGCCCGCTATGCGGTTGACGCTGCAATGCGCGCCACAGAAGGCCGCTTAATTGCCGCCAACGCCACCGGCTGTTTGGAAGTATTCTCCACCCCTTATCCGGAAACCAGCTGGCAGCTGCCCTGGTTCCATTCTCTTTTCGGCAACACGGCTGCTGTCGGATCCGGTATGGCAGCGGTTGCACGCGTCAAGGCTAAGAAGTCCGGTAAACCGCTGGTTCGAGTGATCGCTCAGGGCGGCGACGGCGGTACAACCGACATCGGTTTCGGCTGCTTGTCCGGCATGTTCGAAAGAAACGACGACGTGCTTTACATCTGCTATGACAACGAAGGCTATATGAACACCGGTGTTCAGCGCTCGTCGGCCACGCCTCCGGCTGTCCGTACGGCAACCACCCAGATTGTCGGCAAACATCCCGGCAACGCCTTCGGCCAAGGTAAAGACGTTCCTCTGATCGCTATGGCCCACGGCATTCCTTACGTTGCCACCGCGACCATTGCCGACTTGAGAGACCTGGAAAGAAAAGTCGCTAAGGCAATGACTTTCCACGGTGCTCGTTATATTCACATTCTCGTTCCTTGCCCGCTTGGCTGGGGAGCTAAATCGGCTGACACCGTCAAATTGGCTCGTCTCGCTGTTGAAACGGGTCTTTTCCCGGTATTCGAATCCGAATACGGCGAAATCACTAAAGTCACTAAGATTCGTCAGCTGCAGCCGGTTGAAAACTATATGAAACTTCAGAAGCGCTACGCTCACCTCTTCGGACCGAAGGGAGACGCCGATGCCTTCGCTCGTATTCAAGCAATCGCTCAAAGAAATATCAGAAGATTCGGCCTTCTCGGCGAAGAAGAACCTGAAATCATTCCGCCGTCTGTTCAGGCTGACGAACGAGCCGACAAAGTTTAAGGATTAAATCCCATGAAAAAACCTTTTGCTATCACATTAGATGTCGGTACATCCTTGGAAAACCGTACCGGCTCGTGGAGAACGCTTCGACCGACTTATGTCCACAAGCTTCCTCCCTGCAACCATCAGTGCCCTGCCGGTGAAGATATTCAGGGTTGGTTGTTCTATGCCGAAAGCGGCAACTATGAAAAAGCCTGGCGTCATTTAACCAGGCGCAATCCGCTTCCCTCCTGCATGGGACGTGTTTGTTATCACACTTGTGAAGGCGCCTGCAACCGCGTCAAACTCGAACTGAATACAACCGTCAAAGACATCGAAGAAGAAAAGAATACAAACGGATATGATGCCGTCTTCCTCGCAGTCGGCGCCGGAATGGCCAAGAACGCCTATATCCCGGGCGGAGACGCCAAACACATGCTTGACGCTGTTTCCGTTCTCCGCTCCATGGAAGGTGAAGAAGAGCCTCTGCTCGGCCGTAAAGTTGTGGTTTACGGCGGAGGCAACACAGCCATCGACGTTGCCCGCTCCGCGAAACGTATGGGTGCTGAACCTCTGATCATCTACCGCCGTACCCGCGAAAAGATGCCCGCTCATGACTTCGAAGTTGAAGAAGCCCTGCAGGAAGGCGTTTCCGTAAAATGGCTCTCTACCATTACGGAAGCAGAAAATCCGAAGGAAATCCGCATCGAGAAAATGAAACTCGATGAAAACGGCAATCCTCAGCCCACCGGCGAATTCGAAACCGTCGAGGCTGATACCGTTGTTCTGGCCCTTGGACAAAACGTCGACCAGAGCCTGATCGACAAGATTCCCGGACTCGATATCGAAAAAGGCGTCGTTAAAGTTGACCGCTTCATGAGAACCGGTGTCCCCGGCATCTACGCCGGCGGCGACATGGTTCCGGGAGACAGAAACGTTACCGTTGCCATCGGCCACGGTTATAAAGCGGCTTACGGCATCGACTGCTACCTGAAAGGCCAAGAACCGGTTGATCATCCGAAGAAAGAAATTGCTACCTTCGAAAGCCTCAATACCTGGTACTACTCCGACGCGCCTAAAACCGTTCGTCCCATGCTCGACCTCGTTCGTCGCACTTTCGACGAAGTTCAGCACGGCTTAACTGAAGAAAACGCTTTGTTTGAAGCTCGCCGCTGCATGTCCTGCGGCAACTGCCTGCAGTGCGACAACTGCTACGGTGTATGCCCTGACAACGCCGTGATTAAGACCGGAGACGACAAGGTCCCCTACATCTTCAATTACGACTACTGCAAGGGCTGCGGTGTTTGCTCCAGCGAATGCCCCTGCGGTGCAATCAAGATGGAAGCTGAATCCATCTAATATCTCAATTTTGAGTTAGACCAAACGGTCGTGTTCCTGATTGAAACACGACCGTTTTTCTATTTGAAGAGAATAGGAAAGCGCCGAGATATACGGAACATCAGGCCTTACCTCTTTCCGCTCTCTACTTCAGCTTCTCTAATGTTTGCAGCAAGAAGGCATCCGCACCTTCAAAAATCATTTGGGCTGACAACGCCGCCAGAATCAAGCCGGTAAGTTTGCTCAGGACCACCAATCCGTTCTTTCCGATGGCTTTCTGAATGTAATTTGAAACCAGCAGCAGCGCACCGACGCAAATCACGGCTGCACTGATGGAAAGATAAGCCAGGAAGAATCCCAAACCGGTTTTAATTTCGCCGCCGTACACCATCAGTACACCGATAGAGGCCGGTCCCAGCGTAATGGGAATTGCCATCGGCACAACCGCTAAAGACTGGACGGAGTCTCCGGACGGAACGCGAATGGAGTCTCCTCTGACCAGCGAAACAGCTGTTAGAAACAGCAGCGCACCCGTACCGATTCGAAATGCGTCCAGCGTGATTCCGAAAATCTTAAAAATGAATCCGCCGAAGAAGAGAAGCACACCGCTGATAATCAGAATCCACAATGTGATCCAGATCGCCAGCGTGTTTCTTTCTTGAATCGTGTTGTCTTTAGTCACCGACAGGAAAGCCGACATCACAAAAGGCGGTGTCAGCAGGAAGAAGAACTTCACAAAAAGCGCAAAGCAGTCAGAAAGAGTCATTTTGACAATTAGTTGAGTTCAGAACGATATCCCGGGCGGCTGCGGAAAAAATTCTCGCCGACAAAAATTAGCACGCCGGCCCATATAAGGATAAATCCAATTAGGCGGTCAACTTGCAATTCTTCGCCGAAAAAGAATAATCCGATGAAAAACACCATCGTCGGGCTCAGATATTGAATAAAGCCTACGGTCGAATAAGGCACCTGCTTTAAGCCATAGGCAAACAAGATCAGCGGGATCGTGGTTATCGGTCCGGCCATAATCAGCCAGAACTTATCCCAGCAGGTTCCGTTAACGAAGGTCAAGTCTCCTTGTCCCGCAAAATAAAATGTCGCCAACAGTGCGACGGGGAAGGCAAAAGCTGTTTCCAGCGTCAGTCCCTCAAGGCTGCCGAGAGGCGCCATTTTGCGTACCAGACCGTAAAACCCGAAACTTAATGCCAGCGTAAGGCCAAGAGCCGGAAATTCTCCTTGTTTAAACGTCACCCACATCACGCCTGCACAAGCAAAAAGAATTGCAAGCGTCTGAGCCTTATTCAGTTTCTCTTTTAAAAATACCGTTCCCAGAAGCACCGAGACCAGCGGATTCATAAAGTATCCGAGCGAAGCCTCCAGCGTCTGGTTCGTAACAATCGCATAGGTATAGGTTGACCAGTTAGCAGTGATGAGCGCCGAGGACACTAAAAATACTGCGACCGTTCGTTTGTCCGTCACCGCCTTCTGTATCCATCGCCAGCGCCTTGAGCAAAATAAATAAACAGCCAGGAGCGCAAACGTCCAAAGTACACGATGAATCACAATCTCCGCAGGCGCAACATGCTGCATCGCATGAAAGTAAAACGGATAAAGCCCCCAAATCAAATATGCAACTAAAACGGAAATCACGCCTTTATTCATAAAAATCCTTTTAGTTTTTACTTTCCGAATTATGCTAGCTTAAGGCGCCCTTTGCCGTAATCTTCTAACTCTGCCATGATCGTCGGAACGTAATTGTGTTCTTTCCAGTCTTCGTAATTTCCGATAAAAATCACGGTTTCTTTTGCTCGGCTGACAGCGACGTTGAGTAAGTTAGGCGTAGATGTCGCCCAATTTCTTGCTCCGAACCCATCCTTATTCGTCTTTGAACCTAAAACTACAATCACAATATCGCTTTGGCGCCCCTGACGCGTATGTACTGTCCCGATGCGTTCAACTTCAAGCCAATTGCCCGTCTTCTTAATTCTCTTTCGAAGCGTTGCCGCAGCAGTGCGGAACGGCGTGCAAATCAGGACGGATTTCTTTTCAAAAACTTCGCCCTGAAGATGTTTCATGGCAACTTGCGCGTCGATATGATTAAGCACGTCCTCAGCCGCATCAACCTCTTCGGAGACACAGTTGGAGAGGCTCGGTCTTGGCGGAACAACATCCACCCAATAGCTCTCGATAAATCTTTCCGGTGTCTTATTTACTTTCATCTCCGGGGGCAGCACCATCTGTCCGGAATACGCAATTCGATTGCAGATATTGAACATCGGAGGATAACTTCTTCTTTGGAGTCTCAAAGGCAGCCCGGACCAAATTTTATGTTCTTCAGGTCCGACAAATGCACCGAAAGGATTGGCACCGTCCGCGAGCTGCTGAAGACTATGTAGGTGCGGTGACCATTTCCTCAGAAGCTCGTCTTTTCCGCAAAGAAGTTCGGAAAGAGATTCCGGCAAAGTCACAACCGGCGTCAGCTGTAAAGGATCTCCTACCACCAAAAATCGCTTGGCTTTCTGCATGAGCAGCAATGCGGACTGAGGGGTAGCTTGAGATGCCTCGTCCACAATGACCCAAGGCAGTGAAGATGAAAGAAAATTATTAAATCTAAATGCCGCCGAAGCAAACGTCGTCGAAATAATCGGTATCAGAAAAGACAGCGTTCCCAGGAAGGGCAATCGATGCGGAGAAACCAAGTCGTACATATTGGCGGTAATCGAACCACGGATACCGTCGATAAAATCCTTTTTCTTGGCTAAAACCGCCAAACGATGCAGCTTCAAAGCAGAAAGGAACAAGAGCGTTCTTGCTCTGTCCAGTTCCTCGTCTGTATAAAGACGCCTCCCGTGATTTTTCTCCTTTGAGCTTCCGGAAAAATCAAAAGGATTTTCTTCAAATTCTCCTTTCTTGGAACCGAAAGCACGAAGCACTGACTCCCTGAAAGAACGGGCTGTGACAGGCTTTTCTTCATAAGTTTGTGCAAACTTCTTTATATCGGCCTTGTAGTCAGGCATTTTTGACGTGATGCGCTCATGAACCTCACAATAAAGTTCCTTGAAACGCAGCGTCTCCTTTTTCCAATTGGCTCGAATTTCGGCAATGCCGCCTTCCTTTCGAATCTCTTCTTCTAAGACATGCTGAAAGTAAGGGATCGTCCCTTTGGGCGTTTTGTGATTACTGAAAAGCGTCTTCCAAAGGCGCGTCCAATTTTCTGCTTTTCCCAGCGGTGCGGAAATCAGTCCCCAAGCCTCTTTACTTCTATTTAACTTATTGGCAAGGCCAGAGAAGTAATCGAACGGCTCTTCGAATCCATAGTCGAACGGAAGTTCCTTCGTGATATTTTCCACCGCATTATTATTATTCGAAACAACGATAATTGGGTAGTCCTCCACGTATTCTTTGAGAAGGACAGGAACCTGCTCCCCTTTCCAGCCGGCCTTGACTTCAAATAAAGGTGCCGTTCCGATATCTTCTATGTTAGCGAGCACTGCAGCCCGATTAATCACAATCTCGGTGAGCAGCTCCTTTAAGAGCATCGTTTTTCCGGTTCCAGGGGGCCCGTTTACAGAAATGATAGGATCTACAGGAGGCGCCCAAATCATGGTTGAAAGAGCGACCTGCTGACAAGGGACAAGATAATTTTTTATATCACTCGGCCAGCGCCCGAAAATCATCCTTTCCGGATTGGCCATCTCCAGAAACTTCTTAGGATTTGCCAAAAGGTCAGTTCGCTCGGGGTTGTCGTAGGCAAGGGAAAAGAATCTCTCGGAAACCGGACTCAGCACTCTTGAAGGCGGCTCGGTCTGAATACGCTTTTTGATCTTCTCCAAAAATTCGATGTACGGAGAATTCATAAAATCGAAGTAGAGGGGCTTCGGACGCTCGTAGTAGTTAACGACCACCCAAATACGGTAAGAAGGACCAAGACCGGCTTTCTCCAGCCAGTTCTTACAAAGCTCATCTATTTTTCTGGGATTGAGAAAGTTTTGAGGAGGATTCAAATCTTTAATGAGTTTATATCCCCTTGTTTCATCCGGCTTTAATTCCTTCTTGTTCAGATTATGGATGAGCATTCCATAAAACTGTCGGTCCTTTTCGCTGATTTTTTGGGCGGTAGTTTCCGAGTCCAACGAAAGCTGGCGAACAGCCGAGGTATGAAGAATCTGAGCTACATCGGTCAGGAACTCAAAGCTCTCGGCACCCTTCTGCTTATTTGTCAGGTTAACCAGTTCGCACAACGCATAGGACGGCTCTACCGTACCCATACTGATTTTGCCGAAATGGTGAGGTCATCGGTTCTTTGCTCTTCGGCGCTGAAGTCTGAGAGGTCTTGAGATATATCCAACAGATTAGATCTCAGAAGGTGTTCTGCCCGGTCAATGAATTCATTGCGGTTAACGATACCTATGCAAACTGTAAACATCCGAAAAAAGTCTGTCCTGTCTTCTTCTTTAGGAAGCTTCTGGAGTTCGATTTCCAAACTGTCCCGCTGCGTTTTATCTTCGTTATCCCATGTAAAAAGAGAGGACCGGGGCTGATTCAAGCTCCCCGGCATCTGTTCGATAAGATCATTCTTGTCGAGGTCAAACGGCGTTAACGCTTCGACGTGAAGCCAAAGCGAAAGAATTTTGGCGAGATTGTCCTTATCTAACTTCATGGCAACGGTTGAATCTAATTCTTCTTTGAGGTCCATAACCTCATTTTATGATTTTTACCGAAAGCCATGAAATTAGAAAAGGCCTCGTTTAACCTCTGAAAGCTAAAGGTAATAACGCCAATATGTCCAAGCTGAGAAAATTAAAATCATCAACAGTGAGAGCACACCGCACTTACCGATTGTTTTCCAAAGACGGCTCTTAAAGTATTCCACAGTAACCAAAATACAAAGATGCGTCGGGGTCACCATCTGTCCGGCCATACCGTAAACCATTGCAATACCGACTAGAACAATGTTGCCCGGAGCCATAAGAGCTACAATCGGCATCACGATCGCAATATAGCCTTGTCCCATGCCTGTCATCACTCCGAAAATAAAGGAAAGGCAGGCAATGATCACTGCCTGAGGCAGCGCGGAATTATTAAAGACGTTGACGATTTCATCCAACGTACCGATTACGGTCAGAAGCTGGATGAAGTACAGAATACAGACGACATTGAAAAATAATTTTTTATCCAGGCTTTCTGTAAAAACACTCTTGACGGAGATCGGACGCTTGAACCAGAAATAAAGCGGAATAAATGCCACGACTACAAGGCCCATGGCTAAAGCTGCCTGAACATCAAAAGCAACGATTAAAAGGAAGCTCGTGACGATCGGACCGAAAGCCAGAATGAGACTCTTCCAGTCAATGGTGCGATCATGCTGGGTATTCGTAGCCTTTTCCGGATCCGTAATCTTTAAAGGAACAATTAAAAAGATCCAGCCGAGAACAAAGCAAAGAATGGTAACCCAGCCGACCTGATCAATCAAATCTCCGATCGAAACGTTCGCGATACCGCAGGCAAGAATGACGCCCGGCATCAAGGGGTTTGAAAACTCGAAAATATGGCGGAACCAAAGGTTGATCGCACTCTTTTGTTCATCGTCAACGGCAATTCCTTCACTAGCTTCCTGTACGATCGGAGCGGAAAATCGAGCTCCTCCCAAGGAAGGAAGAAGACCCAAGAACGCCGGCATAAACGCCAAAGTAACTTTGTTGCTGGAGAAGATATTTCTCAGCGTCACCACCATACCGTGAAGGGAGCCGCTTTTGCGAAGTTCAACCTCAAGACACATCACAAAGTACAAACAAAGCAGCAAATCCCAAGTTCGCTGCATTGTTAATGTCTCAGTGAAAGCAACCCAAAGCTTTTCGAAGGATCTTGACTCAAAGAGCCAAATTAATAGACCGCCGCTCAGAATCGCGGGGCCGATAAGAACTTTAAAACGAAGAAGTACAACGATGAGAATCATCGCTGCAATGACAACTAGGAAAACCGAATTCATCCTGGGACTCCGGACCGCAGGCTGCGGCCCATAAAATTATTTACTCTTAGCTCCGTCTCTCTCATGTAGTTTTGAGGAAAGAGACGATTTCTTATGGGGAGTAGTGTATTGGATTTTCGCTCGGAAAAAAGAAAACCCGATGCTTGACACCGGGTTTTCCAAACTTACTGCGTTAAGTATTAAGCTTCAAGATTCACAGGGAAACGGGGCTTCAGCTGTTTAAAGAAGTCATTGCCCTTGTCATCAACCAGGATGAATGCAGGGAAGTCAACAACGTCAATTTCGTAAACAGCTTCCATACCGAGCTCAGGATACTCAATGCACTTGATGCTGCGGATGGACTCAGCGGACAGGTCGGCAGCAACACCGCCGATCGTGCCGAGGTAGAAGCCGCCGTGTTTCTTGCAGGCTTCGGTAACGACGTCTGTACGGTTGCCTTTGGCGATCATGACGTGAGAGCCGCCGGCAGCCATGAACGGATCGGCATACGGGTCCATACGGTTGGCAGTTGTCGGGCCCATAGAACCGCAGGCGTAGCCTTCCGGAGTCTTAGCAGGACCTGCGTATAGGACAGGATGGTCTTTGAT
>OGIC01001025.1_pt1 | contig 10922 bp, 5 predicted proteins | sample 1571681 | NCBI WGS metagenome assembly OGIC01 (sample SAMEA2582046, study PRJEB24529) | metagenome | biome: Human gut stool | place: China | collected 2011
CCAAAAAATTTGAGAATCAGATGTGCCGGGCTACGATGGATGTTTTAGGTCAGATTTCCTATGAAGATATTTTCGAGACAGATGGAAAATACAATCCGGATAAGCTGATCGATATCATGCAGTATGGATATAACGGAAGGCACTATGATGAAGAGACGGAAAGACTGCGGTATAAACTCTCGGATCTTCAGAAATGGAGTGAGGAGTATCAAAATAACTATGCAACGCAGGAAAATCCCATCGTTGTCTGTCAAAAAGCAGATAAAACCTATCATTACTATTACTGGGATGAATTTTTAAGTCTGCTGAAAAAGAAAACGCTGACAGTGGATATAGATGGATATACATCTGATGAGATTGTAAATGCACTGGCTTCTGGAAATGTGAGTCTCAGTCAATTTGCCGGACATGATATTCTGGATGAAAAAGGCGAGACGGTGTACCGGGATTTCTGGGGATTCAGTGGTGCCATTGAAGAAGAGGCGCGGCCGGATGGAGGAAATAATATTCTGGATGTTGTAAATCAGACGCCGCAGCTGAATGGAAAGCTGAGTGAAGTGTATGCACAATTGGGCAGCATCCTGTCAAATCTTTATTATGATTTCCAGTCTTATCAGAACAGTGCAGAATGGACAGAGGGAAATACAAACTTTGCCTATATTTTTGTTGATAAAGAAACAAAAAAAGTTTATACAAATCGCAAGGAATATCAGGATTACAACAGTGTAAAAGAAAATATCTCAGATATTCAGAAAAATGCGAAGTATATGATTGTTCAGCCAAAGCTTTCTGATTTTAAGACCAATATGGATATCACAGCAAATGACTGGAAGGAGTTTGTAAAGTCACAGCGCAGAAACAGCAACGGTGATTTTATTTTTGCAGCGGCAGTAGATACCAGGTTTTCAATACAGGATTCTTTTTATCTGGATAAGAAATTATATGATGAATATGCACCTTATATCAATCGTGCGGTGATCCTGCTCGGTGCGGCAGTATTACTGATAATCGTGAGTTTGATATGGCTGACAGTGATCGCCGGAAGAAACAACCGAAGTGACGGAGTGCATTTGAATGTATTTGACAGATGGAAAACGGAGCTTGCAGCAGTGTTTGTGATTGGGATCTGGATAATTCCGATGATGTTCTGGATGAATAATGGGAATATGGCCCTCGGGTATTTTGCAGAAAGCACGGATTTGATGACTGCAACGATCGGATATTCTTATGAATATGCATCCGGATATGTTCCGACAATGCAAGATATGATCCAACTTGCATGTACAGCGGCTTATACCATGATCATGTTCCTGGTCGGATATCTGAGCCTGGTCCGCAGGATAAAAGCGGGAACGATGTGGAAGAACAGCGTATTGTATGCGTTTTGCAGATTCTTTAGAATATTCTGGAGAAACAGAAATGTGGTGTGGAGAATGGTTGTATCAGGGGTGATACTGATTGGAATCCACTGGATGCTGGCATTATTCAGAACGCCGGGATTTGTGCTGATCACGCTGGCAGCAGATGCATTCATTGTGTATTATCTGGTATTGAATGCGATTGCAAAGAATAAAATCATAAAAGGAATCAAAGCAGTTGCAGGAGGAGATCTGGAATATCAGATTTCTCTGGAACATCTCAGAGGAGAACAGCGTGAAGTAGCAGAAATGCTGAATGATATCGGAACCGGATTGCAGAAGGCTGTGGAAAAAAGCGTGAAAAGCGAGCGTCTGAAAACGGATCTGATCACAAATGTATCTCATGATATCAAAACACCGCTAACTTCCATTATCAATTACGTGGATATCCTGAAACGATCCAATATTGAAGATCCTAAGATACAGGGGTATCTGGAAATTTTGGAGGCAAAAGCACAGCGTCTGAAAACATTGACAGAGGATGTTGTAGAAGCATCCAAGGTGAGCAGCGGGAATATCAATCTGCAGTTGATGGATGTCAATCTGGTAGAGATGATGAATCAGACGACGGGAGAGTTTGCAGAAAAATTTGAACATAAGAATCTGGAGCTGATTCAGACACTTCCAAATGAGCCGGCGATTATTCATGTAGATGGAAGAAGAATGTGGAGAGTATTGGAAAATCTTTATAATAATGCGGCGAAGTATGCAATGCCGGGGACGAGAATTTATGCAGATCTGCGCACTGATAAGGATGAAGTGATATTTTCTTTGAAAAATGTTTCGGAGTATCCGCTCAATTTCTCAGCAGATGAACTGACAGAACGTTTTGTCAGAGGATATGTGGCGCACTTGTAAAGAGAGCGTAGAGGGCTCACGAAAGAAGTCATTGCCACGGACCGGGCAATATTGTATCTCGCTATACCAATCTCCACCGGGAGCGGATACATAGGTAAGCTCCAAGGAATTGCCGGGTGTAAAAGCGACAGAGCCGGCAACCGGAAGATGATGTCTCGCATTTTTAATCCAAGAAGGTGAGGTATATTTCGCTTGAGAATAAAAGTAATCCCCTTTCATCAAGCTATTCTCGAAGAAAACATAGTCGTAAGGTTTCTCCACCGCTTGCAAGCTGGCGGATAATAAGAGAGTAGTTAGTAATGCGATGTGTTTCATGATGTTGATATTTATATAAATAAACGATATGATTTGAGATAAAATAGGCGGTGCCAAACGGGTTGACACCGCCTTGCCAAACTACAAAGGTCTAGTAAATAATGAGAATCTTATATTACTCTGTTACTTCCGGCTCAAAAGGCACAGGCTCAGCTTCTAAGTTAGGATTCAAGTCAATTTGATCCTGTGGTATCGGATAATATTCGCTTTCTCCTTTCACAAAACCCGGAAGTTCTTGAGTGGCTCTGTCCGTACGGACTAAATCGAAGAAACGTTCGCCCCATTCCAATGCCAACTCAACTTGACGCTCTTCCAGAATTTGATCCAAAGTCGCATTTGCAATCGGAGCTAAACCAGCACGTTCGCGAACCAAGTTTAATGGAGCGTCTCCATTTTGTCCCTTACGAACTTTAGCCTCAGCGTTCATTAACAACACATCAGCATAACGGAATACACGGATATTATTATTATCGCCATATCCAGTACGTCCCGGAGTCATTTGATTAGCCGGTGTATAAGCCTTTCCATTATAAGCAGTCGGTTCACCCGGTTGAGCGACAGGAATATAATCACCGTCACGAGTAGTGGCATCCGTCATGAGGAACGTTGTTTCCGCACGAACCGCTTCACCACGTTTAGAGAATAAATTACGGATTTTCTCAGTCGGCTCAATAAATGCCCATCCAGAGATAGGAGCCTCTCCACGAGGACCTTGGAACGCAAACCAGTTGTCAGAAGAAACGATATCACCACTTCCATTTCCAAAGTCAGTAAATTGATACTCTAGCAAAGACTCATTACACAATTTTCCCGGAATCTTAAACAACTCATAGAAATCATTATACAACTCAAACTTTCCGCTATTGACGATATCCTCGGTCAAGGCCAATACCTCATCCCATTCATTATCATACATCTTCTGTTTCGCTTTCAACATCTCAGCGGTATATTTTGTAACCGCTCCCGGATGCTCAGACTCATTCGGACGAATAGCCGGTAAGTTTGCTATACAATAATCCAACTCGTCATAAATGTACTTCTTTACATCCTCTTTCGTATTCTTGAATACATTCAGTTCTTGATTGTCTAACAAAAGAGGCACATCGCCAAATAAATTTACCAACTGGAAATAAGCATATGCTCGGAAAAAGCGAACTTCAGCAGCATATTGAGCGTTTAATTGCTTGTCTGACTCACTCGTCAAATGTTTAGCATAATTCTCTAAAGACTCCAATGCTGAATTAGAAGTAGAGACAACATAATAGCAGTTTCCCCAAAGGCCACTTAATGCCCAGAAAGTAGTCAAACGATCATACTGGAATTTACTAGCATACTCATACTCAATCTGGTCCGTAGGAGATCCTCCTTTATTCACATCGTCACCGCGAACTATGATACATCCATACGAGGACCAAGACCCCAGATAACCACGAGCGGTCGCATATACACCGGAAACAGGCATATACATATTCGATTTATTCGTATAATCAATACCCTCTACCTCTACAGTATTCTCTGGAAGCTTATCCAAGTAATCACTACAACTGGATGTCAGCAATGAAAAGGCTAAAGGGATAGCCCATAAAATCTGTTTTTTTAATATATTTTTCATATACTTCTGATTAGCATTTAAAGATTAATAAATAATACGAAGACCTAACGTATAAGAAGATGCTAAAGGATATACACGCTCATCAAATCCATAAGAAGAAGATGCTATCTCACCTTTCTCGTTCTTACTACCCAACTCTGGGCTGAAGCTGTTTGCCTTGAAAACAGTCAAAGGACGATCAGCAGTCAAGCTCAAACGAATGCTCGGCATCTTGAATTTTCCAAAGTCTTTCTTCGGGAATGTATAAGCAACTTGTACATTCTGAATACGGAAATAAGAACCATCTTCTACATAGAATGAGTTAAAGTTAGAGATATTCCAAGGTTTTACAGAACCTTTCGCAGACATATATTCGTTAGTAGAACCCTCACCTGTCCAACGATTCTCGAACTGATCTAAGTCATAGTTCAATTCAGAGTGCCAACGGCGGTCACCACGTTTACGGTTTACGATCTGGTTTCCAGCTACACCTTGCATAACCATAGAGAAATCGAAATTCTTGTAAGAGAATCCTAAGTTGATACCGTAATTGAAGTTCGGGATATAAGAACCCAATGTTACACGGTCTTTATTATCAATCTTACCATCCTTATTTTGGTCAACATACTTGAAATCTCCGGGCTCCAAACCATTTGCTACAGCAATCGGATCAGCAGCGATCTCTGCGGCATTCTGATAAACACCCTCAATATCATATCCATAGTAAGCATTCAACTCACCACCAACTTGAGAAATCGTACGGAACTCCGCAGAACCACCATATAAATAAGATAAACCATTCAAATCTTTTACCTCATTGTGCAAGGTTGTCAAGTTTGCTCCAATGTAGTAAGAGAAATCTTTACCGATCTTATCAGCCCAGTTAAAAGACAACTCAACACCTGTATTCAAAATCTCACCTCTGTTACCTAATAAGTTACCAGCACCCATTGGCAGAGGAGCGTCGATCACGGCATTTTGAGTCAAACGATAATACCAGTCTGCCTCTATTGTCAAACGGCTATTCAACGTACGAAAATCTAAACCGACGTTCGTCTCATTCACGACTTCCCAACCTAACCAACTAAAATAAACCAAGTTCGTATAACCAGGAACAGCGCTTCCTCCAAATATACCAGAGGTACCCATATCTTGCGTAATGGAAGCGAAACCATCACTAGCCGCAACCTTATCGTTACCTAACTTACCCCAGCTCGCACGTAATTTCAGATAATCAACCCATTTCTGATCTTTCATGAATCCTTCTTCTGAAATATTCCAAGCAGCACCTACAGAAGGGAAATAACCCCATTTCTCTTGGTATTTGGAAGAACCATCAGCACGCATTGTAGCAGACAATAAATATTTGCCTTTATAATCATAAGATACACGACCGAACCAAGAAACACCACGATAAGTCGTACCGTCATCGCCAGTTTTACGTCCATCCGCATTACCTTGATTCAAATAGTAATATTCCTCGTGTCCGCCCGGAACACCTGTAGCTTCTCCCCATAGGTTACGCCAGTTCTCTTCACGTACGGATTGACCCAACATCGCGGTTAAACCATGATCACCGAACGTATCTGTATAGGTCAATGTATTATCTAAAATCCAACTGTGATAAATATCATTCTTCTTATTCAAAAGGGGAGTCGAATTCAACTGAGTTCCACCAACCAAAAATTCTGGAGTATAAGCTCTTGTCTGAATAACATTGATATCTTGGCTATAAGCCGTTTTAAAGAATAACTTATTCTCCGGCAAGAAGTCGAATTGCGCATAGAAAGAAGGCATTACGCGCAACATTGAATTTTTAGAATCATAATACTCCGCTTGAGCAACCGGATTGTAGTAATACTCACTCAAACCGATTTGGGCAGGAGAACCATATTTCGTAGGATACGGATTCAAGGAGCTATTTTCATCATATACAGGAATAATACCCGGTGTACGGAAAGCTGCTAACCAAACCTCGCCGTTTGGCAAGTTTTGCGTAGAGTTGCTCAAAACAACGTTAGCTCCTACTTTCAACCAATCAAAAGCCTTATAATCCGCTTTCGTACGCAAATTGAAACGAGAGTAATCATTTTTAGAATCCAAGATACCATCTTGATACAAATAAGAGGAACCCACAGAATAAGTAGCTTTTTCAGTACCTCCAGAAATGTCTAAAGAATGGTTGTGAGTTAAAGCTGTATGTAAGATCTCATCATACCAGTTTGTATTCGGAAGTGTTCCCCAAACATTTTTAGCGTTATTTACAACAGCCTGTAAGGTTTCATTACCCATCTCACTGATCATAGTCGCATATTGCTCACTATTAGCCATTTTCAATACATTCGTAGCCTTTTGAAAGCCAACATAACCATCATAAGTAACCGTAGCAGGACGATTCAACGCACCTTTCTTTGTCGTAACCAAGACTACGCCATTCGCCGCACGTACACCATAAATAGAAGCGGCAGAAGCATCTTTCAAAATAGACAAATCTTGAATATCACTATTATTCAAGAAATCAATATTATCAAAGAACATTCCATCTACAACATACAAAGGTTGGCTATCCGTATTCATAGAACCGATACCACGAATACGTACGGAAGGACCGGAACCTGGCTGGCCACTATTCGTAATCTGCACACCCGGCACTTTTCCTTGCAAAGCACTCATCGGAGATGATGTCGCATGTTTCGTAATCTCATCAGCCTTGATCACGGCAATTGGCGCTGTCAAATCCTTAGCCTTACTCGTACCATAACCGATAACGACAACCTCTTCCAAGTTTTGCGTATCCTCACTCATAAGAACATTTACTACAGTCTGTCCGTTAACCGGAACTTCTTGTGTAGTCATACCTACATAACTAAATACTAAAGTTGCGTTCTTGGGAACATTACTCAAAGTATAGTCTCCATCCATAGAGGTTATGGTACCATTCGTCGTACCCTTAACCAAAACACTTACCCCGATAGCCGGGTATCCTGTGGCCTTTTCAGTTACCACACCAGTAACTGTCAGATTCTGCGCAAACATAGTAGTCGCAGCAAGTAACAGGCATAAACAAAGCATTAATTTAGCTTTCATTCATTCTAGTTTTAAAGTTGAACATTTGTTTTTACACTCATTATTAAATTTGAAGCAAATGAACACCCAAACCTAAAAAAGGGCAAATTTTTGTATACTTCAACACTACTGCAAGCCTTGCGCAAGCAGAAAATTACTACTTTTATACTACTGCAATACATATTAATTATCTTATTTTCAGTTATAATACATTTGTTAATTCAAAAGGAGAACATTATATGTTATTAAACACATCTCACTAAATATGGGAACACAAAAATGACAAGGAAAACTCATAGTTATGATTTTCTTATTTCATAGTTATGATATTTTTCATTCATAACTATGAAATTTCTTAGTGGAACTGGATCATGAAATCTACCAAGCTTTGCCCCTCCGGTAGATTTAGTTTTTTACGCAATCGATAGCGCGCCGCCTCGATACCACGTACGGAAAGATTTTGCATACGAGCCATATCCTTAGTTGGCATATTCAAACGTAATAAAGCGCATAATCGTAAATCGCCCGGAGTCAAATCGGGATACCGCTCTTTTAGATTCGTAAAGAACTTTTCGTGGATACGATCGAAATTAGTCTGGAAAATGGCCCATTCATCCTCGCCTGATATATTCTCTTCGATCATGCGGATGAGCTTATCGAAGAATCGTTTCGTATAACTTCCCGATAATTGTTGAGCTTGTATTTCCTTTTTTAGACCTTCAAGGAAATCATTATGAGAGATAACAGACAAAGTAGCACTGGCTAATTCCTTACTCTTATAAGTAAGGTCATTTTCTAATTTTTCATTCTCTAGCTTGACAATTAATTGCTCTTGCGCCCTCAATTGCTCTTCTTGCAATCTCTTTTGCTCCTCGTTAACTTTTTTCTCACGCATGACAATCCACATCGTATACATTCTCACTAATACGACCAGTATACATAAAAACAAAGCAAAATAGATGATCAGCGCCCACCAAGAGCTATAAAATGGACGTTCGATCTTGAATGGATAAGACAGAGAAGATAGCTCTTTTCCTCGATCGTCTTTCACAACCGCATGTAACACAAAATTACCATACGGTAAATTAGAATAAGTCCGTTGAAAATTACTGGTGCCTTCTATCCATTCATTATCAAACCCGTCCAGTTTATAATAGATCAGGAAACGGCGCCCCGTAAAATCCGGATACGAAAACTTAAAAAGAATCGTATTATAGCTATAACTCAATACGGACGCACCGGCTTCCGGTGCGTCCGCTCCCTTGCAAGGGAGCGGAGCGAACTCATTTTCATGCCGATTATAGGCCCTTACCTGCGACAAACTTAATGGAACTCGAGTCGTATCCACATAATTCCGGTATCTGTCATAACGAGCGATCCCCCCGTTTAGACAAAAATAAGACGTCCCGTCGGAAGCCACATAAATATTTCCCCTATCCTCTATGGTCGGATTATCAAACAAAGTAAAAGGAATACGCTGTTTTAACTGGAATCGCCCAGACTCATATCCTAACAATACATATTCCGAATTCCGGATAAACCAATATAAATCATTATTCAAGGAAACAACTCGATAGGTATCGCTTAACTCGGGAAAATCCTCATTCAACAAATCATAAGGAACGATCTTTCCAGTCAAATCCTCATAAGTATAAAACTTACTCCCATCCGAGAAAACAATACGTCCGCGTAATTTCATTACATTAATCGTACCACTCTCATTACCTCCCTCCAGTTTTCCGATATACTCCATCTCTTTCACGCTCCTCAAATCCTCATTCAAGCGAAGACGATAGATACCTTTATACATATGGCTAGCCCATATATTGCCGGTAGGGTCAACCTCAAACGATTTGATCAAATTAGAGAATCCTTCTACATTATGGCTAAATTTCCAACGATTAGTAACCATATCCCGGGTGAAAACACTGAGTGGACGGTAAGACATCTGGAGTAAAACTTCCTTTCCATGGATAATTGTCTTACGTAATGCGGTACCCCCTCCATTGGGCCCCGGTATCTGAGTAGCTTTTCGGCCCTCTAGCTGTAAGGTACCTGTATTATGTCCGGCAATCAGTTGATTTCCGACATCGGAGATATACCATGTCTGTTCTTGAGTACCGGGAATCAAGGTTGGATAACTATCATTCTCAGATAACGCATAAAGACCTTGGTTCGTAGCTAAATAAACAATACCCTTCTCTATCACCATATCATGCACCATACCAATCTGGGCCTCAAGCGGTTCATAAAAATAGATCGGAGAATTTACATGTATCTGCGCGATACCATTATCCAATGTAACCCATAAATTATCCGAATTATCAGCAAATACTCTCAATACCGTATTATTAATCAAGCCATTCTCCCGGTTGATATGCCACAAAGTTTCCCCCTGCTTATTAATCGCTACAACCCCATTAGAAATCGTACCCACAATAAAAGTAGAATCTTTCATCATGACTCCCCGGTTTGCGATCCCTTCCTTTAATATCTCATTGGCTGGTGTATTCCACACAGACAATTTTTTACGCACCTCATCATAGATAAAACATCCACTACGAGCCGAGACCAATAATAGCTGATGATCAAATGGCAAGACCGAAACCACATCATCCTCCAAAACCTTTTTCGATAGTAACTCTGTAAACTGGCCGTCATCCATTCGACAAAAGCTTCCTCCCTCCATGAACTGAACGTATAGATGATCGTCTAATGTGAAAATATACAATGGAGATAGGTCGGATACACCTTTTCTTACTTTTTCCCCGTCATAAATAAAAAAGCTCCGGAATGATTGAAAATAAATCTCACCCTTATATTCATTAATCGTCCAGAACTCATCATTATTAAGATAGACGTTCATCTCAGACGAACTGAGTGAATGATAAATCAGATCATTCTCATCATCCATCTCAAAATACCCGAACTCCTCGAAAGAGCCGACATAAATACGTCCGTCCTTCGATATATACAAAGCACGGACACCTAGATTATTCGGTAATTTCACAAGATCCCAGTGAATACCGTCAAAAACCAAAAGCCCCCGGTTATTACCAATATACATCTTTCCTCCCGGACCTTGGGAGACGGCCCAATTCTGGTTTCCCGCTTTGTAATCACTTACGGAATAATTGATGATTTTAGGAATATAGGGTACCTTCGCATTCCCCGTTATACAAAATAACAAGGCAATAACGCAACAAATCAACATACGAACCAACGTCCTCTTAAGTATCTCCTTCACTATATAGTACAGAATGTTATGTACCACAAAAGTAAATAAAAAAACATCACGTTACACCCTACTTCTTATAAACTCTTACATAATCAATCTCGAACACATGTGGAAAAAGAGAATCATCAATACCCTTTTGGCCTCCCCAATTCCCACCGATCGCCAGATTCAGCAAGATATGAGAGCGTTTATCGTAAGGCCAAACCTCATAGCCTGTCCCCTCGTTCTTAAATGTAAAGTATAATTGATCATCTACATAAAGCCGGTACTCATCTTCCTCCCATTCCAAGGCATACACGTGAAACGCTTTATAACAATCCGGACACGCAATTTTAGCATTTTTTTGAGTTCCGATCGCATGATTATATTTTTCCGTATGCGAAGAACCTACGATCGTGTCGGGATCATAGCCCACATTTTCCATAATATCTATTTC
>OGIC01001029.1_pt1 | contig 10908 bp, 13 predicted proteins | sample 1571681 | NCBI WGS metagenome assembly OGIC01 (sample SAMEA2582046, study PRJEB24529) | metagenome | biome: Human gut stool | place: China | collected 2011
CGCCACTAACAGCAATTTCATCAAAATTTTCATCATCAACTTTTACTCGAACTTCATCAATAGCTAAAGAAGCCAGCAATGGTAAGTGATTAGGCATTATACCTATTTCACCTACAGTAGTTTTACAAATAACTAAATCCGTAGTATTTTCATAAACACTTCCATCAGGAGTAACGACATTTATCGTCAATATAGATTTTTCATCCATCAGACGTTACCTCCTTAATTATTGCCAGCAAGTTTCTTAGCTTTTTCAACTACATCTTCGATTCCACCAACTAATCTGAAGGCTTCTTCAGGAAGATTATCATACTTACCTTCTAAAATTTCTTTAAATCCTTTTACTGTTTCTTCAACAGGAACATAAGAACCAGGGTTACCTGTAAATTGTTCAGCAACATGGAAATTTTGTGATAAGAAGAATTGTATACGACGTGCACGTGCAACAATAATCTTTTCTTCATCAGATAATTCATCCATACCTAAAATAGAAATGATATCTTGTAATTCACGATAACGTTGTAATACATGTTGCACTTCTGTAGCAACCTCATAATGTTCTTCACCAACAATTTCAGGTGTTAAAGCACTTGAAGTAGATGCTAATGGATCCACAGCTGGATAAATACCTTGTTGTGTTAAAGAACGTTCCAAGTTAGTTGTAGCATCCAAGTGAGCAAATGTTGTTGCAGGTGCAGGGTCAGTATAGTCATCAGCTGGAACATAAACAGCTTGAATAGAAGTTACAGAACCTTTCTTAGTAGAAGTAATACGTTCTTGTAATTGACCCATTTCAGTTGCAAGTGTTGGTTGATAACCAACGGCAGAAGGTATACGTCCCAACAAAGCTGAAACTTCAGAACCAGCTTGTGTGAAGCGGAAAATGTTATCAATAAATAATAACACATCTTGACCTTCAACATCACGGAAATATTCAGCTAATGTTAACCCTGTAAGAGCCACACGCATACGGGCTCCAGGTGGCTCATTCATTTGTCCGAATACCATGGCTGTTTTTTCCAAAACGCCAGATTCTTTCATTTCAAAGTATAAATCGTTACCTTCACGAGTACGTTCACCAACACCAGTAAATACTGAAATACCGTTATGTTCTTGAGCAATATTATGAATTAACTCTTGAATCAAAACAGTCTTACCAACACCGGCACCACCGAACAAACCAATTTTACCACCTTTAATATAAGGTGCTAAAAGGTCAATAACTTTTATACCTGTTTCAAGGATTTCAATCCCTGTACTCAATTGATCATATTTAGGAGCATCACGATGAATAGGATTACGTGGATGATCCTCATCAAATTCAGGCCCATTATCAATGGTATTTCCTAAAACGTTAAATACACGTCCAAGTGTATCTTTACCAACAGGAACACTAATAGATGCCCCTGTACCTTCAACTTCAGCTCCACGCTTTAAACCATCAGTGGAGTCCATAGCAACAGTACGCATAATACCGTCACCAAGCTCAAGTGCAACTTCGATAACTAATTCTGTACCGTCTTCACGTTTCACTTTCAAAGCATCGTCAATATCTGGTAATGATTCACTTAGAGGAAATTGAACATCAACAACGGGTCCGATAACTTGAACTACTTTACCAGAACTCATTAGTTTATTCCTCCCAATTTTTTACTATTCTAAGGCAGCCTGAGCACCTGTAATTTCTGTGATTTCAGTAGTAATAGCACTTTGACGAGCACGATTATACTGCAATTCTAATGAAGAAATAATATCCTTAGCATTATCAGATGCAGATTTCATTGCAGTAGAACTTGATGCATGTTCAGATGTTTTAGCATCAAGAATTGCACCATATACCAAAGATTCAGCATACTGTGGCAAAACTACTTCTAATATTGCATCTTCAGAAGGCTCAGTTTCGTATTCAATACTGTAGCCTTCATCGTTACTTGTTAAGTCATCATGTCCCATGTTTTCAGCTGAAACTGGTAACATTTTTTCAGCTCTAAATTCTGATGTTAATGTATTTACAAAATGACTGTAACAAACGAATAATTCATCATATACTTCTTTATCATACATACTTACAATTGCCTCTACTAAAGGTCTAGCATCTTTGTAAGTAGGAATATCACTTATTCCTCGGTACTCATAAGCAACGTTATAACCTCTCTTCTTAAAGAAATCTGCTCCAGTACCTCCAATAGCTATAATAGCTACATCTTCAGTACTATGATGATTATTTTCTATAAGTTCGAGAGTTTCTTTAATAACATTACTATTGTAACTTCCAACTAAACCACGGTCAGAAGTAATGACAACAATCCCTGTAGTTTTTACTGGACGCTGCCTTAACATTCCTAGAGTGTTTACCTTTCCATCACTATTTTTACTAGTAGTATTTACTGAATCTAGTAAATGTGATTTAGAAAGATGTGTTATAACACTGCGAATTTTGGTGGCATAAACTTGATAACTAGTCGCATGCTTTTGAATTTGACTAAGCTTAGCAGTTGAAACCATCTGCATCGCACTGGTAATTTGACTAGTTTTTTTAGTCGATTCAATTCGACGTTTAACTTCTTGTAGAGAAGCTGGCATTAGTTTTCACCAACCTTTCTTATTTTTCGCTAGCTTGGAATGTAGCTGCATATTCTTTGATTGCAGCATCTAATTTTTCAGTTTCAGGTAGTTTACCTGTATTTGCTATTTCGTCAAGTAAATCTTTATGATTTGCATCAAAATAATCAAATAAACCATCTTGATATGGTAAAATATCATCAACTTTAACTGGATCTAAGAATCCGTGTGTTAATGCGTATAATATCAATACTTGTTTTTCAACAGGAAGTGGTTTATGAAGTGGTTGTTTTAGTACTTCAACTGTACGACGTCCACGATTCAATTTTGCTTGTGTTGCTTCATCTAAATCAGAACCAAATTGAGCAAATGATTCTAATTCACTATAAGATGCCAAGTCTGTACGTAAAGTACCAGCAACTTTCTTCATAGCTTTAACTTGTGCGTTACCACCAACACGTGAAACAGATGTACCAGCATCAATAGCTGGACGAATACCTGAATAGAAACGATCACTGTCTAAGAAAATCTGACCATCTGTGATAGAAATAACATTAGTTGGAATATAAGCAGAAACGTCCCCTGCTTTTGTTTCAATAAACGGCAATGCCGTCATTGATCCTCCACCTAATTCGTCACTTAACTTAGCAGCACGCTCTAATAAACGTGAATGTAAGTAGAAAACATCACCAGGATAAGCTTCACGACCAGGTGGTCTTCTTAGAATCAAAGATAATTCACGGTAAGCATCAGCTTGCTTTGAAAGATCATCATATACTATCAAAACATGCTTACCATTGAACATAAATTCTTCACCCATAGCAGCACCAGCATAAGGAGCTAGGTACAATAATGGTGCTGGTGATGATGGGCCAGCAGAAACAACAATTGTATAATCCATAGCACCAAATTTACGTAAAGTTTCTACAGACGTACGAACTGTTGAGTCCTTTTGACCAATAGCTACATAAATACAGATCATATCTTGATCTTTTTGATTTATGATCGTATCGATAGCAACTGATGTCTTACCAGTCTTTCTATCACCAATAACTAATTCACGTTGTCCACGACCAATTGGAACTAATGCATCAATAGCTTTCAAACCTGTTTGTAATGGTTCTGTAACTGATTGACGTTCCATAACACCTGGAGCTTTTCTTTCAACTGGACGTGTTTTATTTGTTTTAATTTCACCTAAACCATCAATAGGTTGTCCTAATGGGTTTACAACTCGACCAATTAGCTCTTCACCAACTGGAACTTCCATGATTCGACCTGTACGTTTAACAGTATCTCCTTCACGAATTCCCTTAAAAGAACCTAAAATAATGATACCTACATCATTAGATTCAAGGTTTTGAGCCATACCGTAAGTACCATCATCAAATTCAACCAATTCGCCAGCAAGCGCATTGTCTAAACCATTAGCACGAGCAATTCCGTCACCAACATAAGTAACAGTACCAACTTCATCAACAGTAAGCTCATCTTGATAATTTGCTAATTGTTGTTTAATCAGAGCACTGATTTCCTCAGCCTTAATGCTCATAAAAGTCTCACCTCTTTAAATCATTTTAATAATAGACGTTTAATGCGTGCAATTTTTGTTTTAATAGATCCATCATAGATATAGCTTTCAGATTTTAAAATAACTCCACCTATAATCCCAGGATCGACAATAGGGTCAATAATGACTTTTTTTGCACCAACAACATTAGCAAATGAAGATGCTAGTTTTTGTTTGCGTTCTTCATCTAATTCGATAGCAGTTATGACTGATGCACGCACTGTCTTTTCGAATTCGTCATTTAATCTGTCAAATTCATCAATAATGCCTTCTAAACTAGTAATTCTACCATAGTCATAGAGCATATCTAAAAGATTAGTCATTAACTTTGAAGAATCTTTCTTCAAAATTTCCATAATCTTCAATTTAGCTTCAGGACTAATTTGATTACTACTCATAAAGACTTTTAACTGTGGTTCATTCTGGAGTACCTTCTTATATTCTTGCAATTCAGAATGAAATTTATTTCTTATTTTCATTTCTTCAGCAAGTTCAAATAAGGCTTTTCCATAACGATGTACTATCGTTTCATTATCTAGTTTCATTTTGCTTTCCCAACCCTTCGATATATGAATCAACTAAGGCCTTTTGGTCATCAGCAGTTAGTTCTTTACGAATAATCTTCGAAGCAATTTCAATAGATAACTCTGCCACATCATTTTTCACACTATCTAATGCTTCTTGGCGTTCTTGTTGAATATCCTTCTTAGCATTAGCTTTCATTGTCTGAACTTCTTCATGTGCTGAACTTACAATATTAGCCTTTTGTTGTTCTCCATTTTTCTTTGCACGATCAATAATTTGAGAAGCTTCTGAACGAGAGTTTTTCAAAGCAAGATCTCGTTTTTCAACTAACTCTTCTGCTTTTTGACGCGCTTGTTCAGCAGAATCAATATCATTAGAGATTTTTGTTGCACGTTTTTCCATCATATCCGTGATAGGAGTCCATGCAAACTTTTTAACTAGAGCAAGCAAAATCAAGAACGTTACGATGTAGAAAATAAAATCTCCCCATGCAACACCTTGTTCAGTAGCACTTAGTAAAAATGTTGTGTTCATTACTATTGACACCTCCTCAATCCAATATTTGTTAAATTAATTAAATTGAGAATTATCCTTTTGCAACAAGCAAGAAAGAAACAACAATAGCTAAGATAGGTGTAGCTTCAACCAAACCAACACCAATGAACATATTACTACGTAATTGATTTGAAAGTTCTGGTTGACGAGCCATACCTTCCAACATTTTAGAAATAACAAGACTGTTACCAATAGCACCACCAATAGCAGCACCTGCAGCAGCTAAACCTGCACCAATTAATGCTAAAGCACTCATAATTAAAATCCTCCTCGATTACTCTTTTTCAACTTTTTGAGAGATGTATACCATTGTCAATGTGACAAAGACATAGGCTTGGATACTTCCGATAAAGACAGAGAATCCCTGCCATATAATTTCCAATGGAATTGCAGGTATATATGTTAATACACCTTTAGAGTTTGCCATATTGTAAATTAATTTTAGCAAAACTTCACCGGCATAAATATTACCATATAAACGCAATGCCAATGTTATAAAATTAGTAAATTGTTCAAAAATACTAATAGGTAATAATGCTGGCATTGGACTAAGGAATGTATTTTTAAAATATCCCTTAAAACCAAATTTCTTTACTCCTAAATAATGGGATAACACTAGTATCATAAATGCTAGAGTTAACGTTGTTAATGGAGAAGATGTGGGACTTTTCACATATTCAACTCCATTAAACGTAAGCTCTATTATTAATCCCAACTGATTAGAGATAAAGATGAAAACAAATAAGGTAAAGGCTAACAAACCAAACTGCTTTCCTTCTTCATCTGGTAAAGCATTCTTTATAATACCATTTGTAAAATCTACAACCCATTCTAAAACATTTTGTCTACCAACAGGTTTCATTTGAATTTTACGAGATAACCAAAATAATACTACGAATACTATTACCGCTGAAACTAATCCAGAAACAATATTACCAACATTAAAAGGAATTCCAAAAAACTCTACAATTTGAGTTCCTTCATTCACCAAGTCTCACCTCTTTTCAAATTTTGTCCAGTGAGCTTAAAACAACTGGTATGCATTCAAAGACGGGATAAATCTTCGAATACTAAAAAGATAATACCACCATTTTGATAAAATTACAAAAGTCAATTTGAGAAAAATAATACAAAAATGATGATTTATCGCATTTAAATTCAATAAATCATCATTTTAAAAGTAATTATTAATAATTAAAATACTAACAAACTAATTATTTACTTAGTACCAAATAATCTATCACCTGCGTCACCTAATCCAGGAACAATATATCCGTCTTCATTTAGATATTCATCTAATGAAGCTGAATAAATATCTACATCTGGATGTGCTTCACGAAATGCTTTAACACCTTCTGGAGCAGCAACTAAGCAAACAAATTTTATAGATTTTGCACCACGCTTTTTGAGTGCATCAACAGCCATGATTGCTGAACCACCAGTTGCTAACATTGGATCAACAATTATCATTTCACGATTTTCTAAGTCATCTGGCATTTTCACAAAATATTCATGTGGTTGTAGTGTCTCTTCATCACGATACATGCCTATATGACCTACTTTAGCAGCTGGGATTAATTCCAAGATACCATCTACCATTCCAATACCAGCACGTAAAATTGGAACTACTACCACTTTTTTACCAGCTAGTCGTTTAGTAGTTGCTTTTGTAATTGGTGTTTCTACTTCTACATCTTCTAAAGGCATATCTCTAGAAACTTCATAAACCATTAATTCAGCTATTTCATTTACACATTGTCTAAATTCTCTTGTTCCACAATTTTTATCTCTAATAATTGATAATTTGTGTTGAATTAATGGATGATCTAATACTTGAAATTTTCCCATGTTTAACGCTCCCTTGATTTAATTAATATAATTTTCTCTACTAATTTTATATGATATCACATCTAATTTCTACCATATTAATAAATAATTACTCTATTTATTATAAAATTGATTACCGGCTGATTTTTTTAAACGATTCATATATGCTAAACCGACACCTTCTTCAGGAAACGCTTCGGCTAAAATATACTTAATCTGATTGTCATCATCAAAATATCTAAGCCCTGCAAAAAGATTCTTAGCTGCACTTTCTACATTTTCTCCCAATGAATAAGTTTTATTTTCTAAGGCTTTACTCAATACTTCATCATCAGCTAATATTCCTACTTGATTTTTATTTTCATTTGCCCACTGTAGTGCACTATTCCAATTATCTTTATTAACTATTAACACTTGTGCTGATGGAGCATAGTGCTTATATTTCATTCCCGGAGCTTTAGGTATTTCATTTTCTTTAACTTTATGTTTATCACTATATACTTCTTTACCTATGACTTTTTCAATTTCTTCTGCTGTTACTGCTCCTGGTCTTAAAATTGTTGGTATTTCTGTACTCATATCAATAATTGTTGACTCTACACCGACATCAGTAGGTCCATCATCTAAAATACCTGCAATTCTTCCCTCTAAATCATGATAAACGTGCTGAGCAGTCGTGGGACTTGGCTTTCCCGAAGAATTTGCTGAAGGGCCTACAATAGGATTACCTAATGCTGTTATCAAGTTTAATGTAGTTTCATTTTTAGGCATTCTAAACGCAGCAGTTTTCAAACCACCTGTTACTGTCTTAGATAAACTACCATCTTTTATTTTTAGTACAATTGTCAATGAACCCGGCCAGAATTTTTCTATTATCTTTTCTACCTCTTTACTTAACGATGGAACAAATCTTTTTACCATCTCTAGTGATGATACAGTCACAATCAAAGGATTATCTGATGGTCTTCCTTTAGCCAAATAAACCCTCTTTACTGCTTGTTCATTAGTAGCATCTGCTCCTAATCCATATACTGTTTCTGTTGGAAAAGCTACAAGTTCTCCTAGACGTAATTCTTTTGCAGCTTCATTAAACTCACTTGGTTTATAAATTTTTGTGATTAACAAAAAATCTCCTTCTTCCTCTAAATTTTTACACAGATCATTCTATCATTACCATTGATATCTTTCTTTAAAGTAATTTCCGAATTTGGAAAACTATCTTTAAAGATTTTTTTTACTGCCTTTCCCTGTAAAAATCCTATCTCCATATAGATTTTGCTACCTTGTTTAAGAAGTTTACCACTTTCATTTGCAATTCTTTCATATATTTCTAGTCCATTATTTTTTGCAAATAAAGCTTGATGAGGTTCATAATTCAAAACACTTTTGTCCATATAAATTTTTTCGTTTTCCGAAATATATGGTGGATTAGAAACAATGATATCTTTTTTTCCTTCAATTTTTTCAAATAAATCACTTGTAGAAAATGATACATCTAAATTTAAATTTTGGGCATTCTCTTTAGCTACTTTTAATGCTGGTTCCGAAATGTCAGATAAAAAAATATTCCAGTTACTTCGTATAGATTTTAGTGCTAATCCTATCGCTCCAGTTCCTGTACCAACATCTAAGACATCGTAGTTCTCATTTTTTGAATTATCATTTAAAATCCAATCCACAAGTTCTTCAGTTTCTGGGCGTGGTATTAATGTATCCTTCGTAACTTTTAGTCTCAAACCATAAAAATCCTGATAACCTATTAAATACTGCAGGGGATAATCTTGATTATACAATTCTATCTTTTCTTGTAATTCTTGGTAATTTTTATCATCAATACGTGTCCGGTAATTCATCAATAGTTGTGTTTTATTCCAACCCATTTGACCACATATTAAGTAATCTACATCTTCTAATGTACCACCATTTCCCTTTATACAAGAAAAAGCCCATTTCTGGACTTCAAAAAATGTTGGATTATTCATTTTCCAACTTCTCCATTGCTTTAGTTTGCTCAAATAAAACTAAAGCATCAATAACATCCTCTAACTCACCATTCATGATGCGGTCTAATTTATTTAATGATAAATGCTGTAATAATATCATCTAATTTACCTTCAATAATACGATCTAATTGTTGAATTGTAAGTCCAATACGATGATCTGTTACACGGTTTTGAGGATAGTTATAAGTTCTAATTCTTTCAGATCTATCCCCTGTACCAACTGCAGATTTACGATTTGCATCATATTCACTTTGTTCTTGTTGAGCGTAGTAGTCGTATACACGAGCCTTTAATATTTTCATTGCTTTTTCTCTGTTTTGTTGTTGAGAACGTTGATCTTGCATAGCAACAACTATACCTGTAGGTAAGTGAGTCATACGTACAGCAGAAGATGTTTTATTAATATGCTGTCCACCAGCACCGGATGAACGATAAACATCTACTCGGATATCTTTAGGATCTAGCTCAATTTCTACATCTTCTTCTTCAGGCATAACAACAACTGTCGCAGTTGATGTATGTACTCGTCCTGCAGATTCTGTTACTGGTATTCTTTGAACTCGGTGGGCACCACTCTCATATTTTAACTTAGACCATACACTATTACCGTTAATTATAAGTGCTATTTCCTTAAAGCCACCAACTTCTGTTACATTCTTATCAATAACTTCAATTGACCATCCTTGACGTTCAGCATACTTGCTGTACATAGAAAATAAATCTGCAGCAAATAAACTAGCTTCGTCGCCACCAGCAGCACCTCTAATTTCCATAATAATATTCTTGTCATCATTAGGATCTTTAGGTAGTAATAAAATTTTAATTTCTTCTTCTAGCTTTACCTTCTCATCCTTGACATTTGACAATTCTTCTTTCACTAAAGATGCCATTTCATCATCTAATCCATCACTTAGCATCTCTTCATCATCAGAAATTTGTTGTGTTACTTCTTTATATTTATTATATTTTTCAACAGTTTCTCTTAAGTCAGCCATTTCTTTAGATAACTTTGTAAAACGCTTTGTATCTGAAATTACATCGGGATCTGATAGAAGTTCACCTAATTCTTCATATCTGTCTTCTAACATCTGCAATCTATCAAATAACTTATCCATTTATTTCTCCTTCATCTTTTTCTAAATTATTAATAGGTGGATTAAAATAATGTTTTCTACATACTGGATAATAAGATTCATTACCACCAATCATTATCTGTTCACCACTATATACCGGTTTAGAATCATGCATTCTTAAATTCATAATAGCCTTTTTATTACAAAACCAACAAATTGTCTTCATTTCTTCTATTTTGTCAGCATATAATAAAAGATATTTAGATCCTTCAAACAACTCATTCATAAAATCATTTTTTAACCCAAAAGTCATTACAGGAATATTCAGTTCATCTACAATCTGAGTTAATTCCAATACATGATGTTTTTCTAAAAATTGTGCCTCATCAACTAAAATACAGGCAGGCTCTAAAGAAGATTGTTCTACTAGATCTTTAATATTAGTTTCACTAACAACTAGAATAGCTTTTCTTTTCAAACCTATACGACTAGAAACATAACCATAACCATCGCGATTATCCAAACCACTTGTCATGATAATAACATTTTTCCCTTGTTCTTCATAATTATGTGCAACTTTAAGGATTTCGATTGTCTTACCACTATTCATCGCTCCATAGCGAAAAAAAAGTTGAGCCACAAAAAATCACTCCATTGAATAAAATTTCCTAGTCTAGTATAGATTATTTCATAGACTAAAAACAAGCCTATATCACGCTTTTTTATAATTAATAATTATGAACAACAACACTTTTTAATTTTAAACTTTCAATATTCTTTAAATTTACAATAT
>OGIC01001033.1_pt1 | contig 10852 bp, 10 predicted proteins | sample 1571681 | NCBI WGS metagenome assembly OGIC01 (sample SAMEA2582046, study PRJEB24529) | metagenome | biome: Human gut stool | place: China | collected 2011
AAACCGTTCTCAAAGCCATTGCCGACTGGATCAAAGGCATCCTGACGGCAGGCATCATGTCAAACTTGTCTGGCCTGTTCGACGATGTGAACACGCAGGTCGGCAATATCGCCCAGCAGGTGGGCACCAAGCCCTCCAGCTTTGAGCCGAGAGTGTTCGCCATGATCGAAGCCCTCTCCCGGAACGTGGTGCTGCCCATTGCGGGCATCATCCTGACCTTCATCGCCTGTTATGAACTGATTGAGATGATCACCCAGCACAACAATATGGCGCAGTTTGAGCCTGCGCTCATCATGCGCTGGATTTTTAAGACCGCTGTTTCGGTCTGGCTCATCAGCAACACCTTCGATATTGTGATGGCGGTCTTTGACCTGACACAGAAGGTGGTGTCCGATTCCAGCGGCATCATCGCCGGAAATACCCGTGTCAACGACATTGGCTTGTCGATGTTGGAAGCCAGCCTGATGCAGATGGATGTAGGCCCCCTGTTCGGGCTGTTTTTGCAGTCCTTCTTCATCGGCATTACCATGCGCATTCTGTCCATCGTTATTTTCGTCATCGTGTACGGGCGTATGATTGAAATCTACTGCATGGTGAGCCTTGCGCCCATCCCCATGGCAACATGGGGCAACCACGAGCAATCGCACATGGGGCAGAACTACCTGAAATGCCTGTTTGCACTGGGTTTTCAGGGCTTCTTGATTTTGATTTGTGTTGCTATTTACGCTGTGCTGATCCAGAGCGTGGCGATTTCCGGGGATGCCATCAACTCCATTTGGAGCATTGTGGGCTACACTGTTCTGCTCTGTTTCAGCCTGTTCAAAACCAGCTCCGTGACGAAATCCGTCCTCGGAGCGCATTAAAGGAGGTGCTTTATTGGCTGCGTATATTTCCGTTCCCCGTGACCTGACGAAAGTAAAATCGAAGGTCGCATTCAACCTGACGAAACGGCAACTGCTTTGTTTCGGCACAGCGGCTCTCATTGGAGTGCCGCTGTTTTTTGTTCTCCGGGACTCTGGCGGCAACACTGCCGCCACCCTCGGTATGATGGCGGTGATGCTGCCGGCGTTCTTTCTTGGAATGTACGAGAAAAACGGTCAGCCCATGGAAAAGCTGCTGTCGTACTATGTGCAGTCCCGGTTTGTCCGCCCGAAAATTCGCCCCTATAAGACCAACAACTACTATGCGATTTTGATGAAGGGAGGCATGACCCATGATCCCGTTTTGGAAAAAGACTGATAAGCACAGTAAGCCCCAGTCTGTGCAAAAGCGCAGGCAGAACACAAAGCCCGCTGTGCCCCGGACCGCCCAGCAGTCCATCCCCATGCAGAGGATGTTTGAGGATGGTACCTGTCGGGTGAAGCCCAACTACTACACCCGCACCATCCAGTATCAGGACATCAATTACCAGCTCGCCCAGCAGGAAGACAAGACCGCCATTTTCGAGGAATGGTGCAGTTCTCTGAACTTCTTCGATTCCAGCATCAAATTTGAATTGTCTTTTGTGAACATGGCAACCGACAGCACTGAGTTTGAAAAGAGCATCCGTATCCCGTTCCAGAAGGACGGTTTTGACGATGTGCGTGCGGAGTACAGCCAGATGCTGCGCCAGCAGCTTGCCAAGGGCAATAATGGTCTGACCAAGACCAAGTTCATCACCTTTGGCGTGGAGGGCGAGAGCATGGCGCAGGTCAAGCCCCGGCTCGACCACATCCAGAATGACCTGCTGAATAATTTTCATCGGCTGGGTGTGCAGGCAAAGCCCCTGAACGGTGTCCAGCGGCTGAAACTCATGCACGATATGTTCAACATGGACGGTGCATCCAAGTTTCACTTTGACTGGAAAGACCTCGTAAAAAGCGGCCTTTCGGTGAAGGATGCCATTGCGCCCACCGCCTTTGCGTTCAAGAACAGCCGCACCTTCCAGATGGGCGGTATCTTCTGCGCCGCCAGCTTTCTGAGCATCACGGCATCCGACATCAGCGACCAGCTTTTGAAGGATTTTCTGGACATGGATTCGTCCCAGATCGTCACCATGCACATCCAGTCGGTTGACCAGAACCGTGCCATCAAGACGGTGAAGCGCACCATCACCGAACTGGATCGCAGCAAGATCGAGGAGCAGAAAAAGGCCATCCGTGCCGGGTATGATATCGACATCATTCCGTCGGATTTGGCAACCTACGGCAGAGATGCAAAAGCCCTGCTGAAAGAATTGCAGAGCCAGAACGAGCGGATGTTCCTCGTCACTTTTTTGGTGCTGAACACCGGCAGAACTGAACAGGAACTGGAAAACAATGTTTTTCAGGCATCCAGTATTGCACAGAAGCACAACTGCAACCTGTGTCGGTTGGATTTTCAGCAGGAGCAGGGGTTGATGAGCAGCCTGCCGCTGGCAGACTGTCAGATCGAAATTCAGCGAGGGCTGACCACCAGCAGTACCGCCATCTTCATTCCGTTCACCACACAGGAACTGTATCAGTCCGGTAAGGAAAGCCTGTATTACGGCCTGAACGCCCTGTCCAACAACCTGATCATGGTGGACCGGAAGAAGCTGAAGAACCCCAATGGTTTGATCCTCGGCACTCCCGGCTCTGGCAAAAGTTTCTCGGCAAAGCGTGAGATCACCAACGCTTTTCTGGTGACGGACGATGATATTATCATCTGCGACCCGGAAGCAGAATACGCTCCGCTGGTGGAGCGTCTGCATGGGCAGGTTATCCACATCGGCCCTGCCAGCACACAGTATATCAACCCCATGGACATCAACAGCAATTACAGCGAGGAGGACAATCCGCTGGCTCTGAAAGCGGACTTTATTCTTTCGCTGTGTGAACTGGTGGTAGGCGGAAAAGAGGGCTTGCAACCGGTGGAAAAGACGGTCATTGACCGCTGTGTTCATGTGGTCTACCGCAAGTATTTCGAGAATCCCACCCCGGAAAATATGCCCCTGCTGGAAGATCTGTACAACGCCCTGCTGACGCAGGACGAACCGGAAGCGCGCCATGTGGCGGCGGCATTGGAGATTTACGTCAAGGGTTCTTTGAACATCTTCAACCACCACACCAACGTGGACATTCACAACCGCATCGTCTGCTTCGACATCAAGCAGCTGGGCAAGCAGCTGAAAAAGCTGGGAATGCTCATCGTGCAGGATGCCGTTTGGGGACGTGTGACCGCCAACCGCAGTGCGGGAAAATCCACCCGATACTATGCAGACGAATTCCACCTTTTGCTGAAAGAGGAGCAGACTGCCGCTTATTCCGTGGAGATCTGGAAGCGTTTCCGCAAGTGGGGCGGCATCCCGACAGCCCTAACGCAGAACGTCAAAGATCTGCTGGCAAGCCCTGAAGTATCGAACATTTTTGAGAACTCGGACTTTGTGTATATGCTCAATCAGGCCAACGGAGACCGGCAGATTCTCGCAAAGCAGCTCAACATCTCGCCCCATCAGCTTTCCTACGTCACTCACTCCGGCGAGGGCGAAGGGCTGCTGTTTTTCGGCAACGTGATCCTGCCCTTTGTTGACCACTTCCCGAAAGACCTTGAACTCTACCGCATCCTCACGACCAAACTCAACGAGATCTCGGAGGGCGCACAGAAATGAGCGAACCGAAGCTGAACATTAAAGAGGAAACGTCAACCAAAAAGACCCGTTCTCCCCCGAAAAAAGCCAAGGTAGAGCAGACGGTGCCCAAAAAGAAAAAGCTGAAAAGCGATGCAGATAAAGCTGCGGAAAAGGCACAGCATCTGCGGTTTGGCAAGGCGGAACTGACCCCGGACGAACTGAGTCGGTTGAGTAAGGCGCAGAAGCGGGAGATGTACGCCGCCCATGCCGCTCGCTCTGCGGTGCATCGGGAGGTTGACCAGTACGAGGATGAAAACGTCGGTGTGCAGGCGTTGAGCGAGGGTGAAAAAGCGGCAGGAAATGTCCGTGATATTTCCAAAAGCCGCTATGCCCGGAAGCTCAAGAAGAAAGCCAAGATGCAGGGCAAGAAGGGCACCAAAACCGCTAAATCTTCCGCATCGGAGCCGACTGCGGCACAAGATGCAGGCGCATCCGGCACCAGCGAGGGCGGCTCCAACTGGCTTTCCCGCTGGAAACAGCGGCAAGAAATCCACAAAAGTTACTATGCCGCCGCCCGTTCGGGCACGGCGGCGCAGACCGCAGGCGGCAAAGCGGCATCTAACGGTGCATCTGCTGCCCGGTCCGGCGTGGAACAGGCGGTGGAGAAAGGCAAAACTGCCGTCAGCACCGCTGTGAAAGGGCTGATGAATGCCGCCAAGGGTAACACACACGTTCTGGTGATCATGGGCGTTTTTCTTTTGCTCATCCTCATGGTGATGTCCGGTTTTTCCTCCTGCGGCATCCTTTTTTCCGGCGGCACACAGGTGTCCGGGCAGACCATATACTCTGCCGAGGACAGGGACATCCGGGGCGCAGAGCAGGACTACAAAAAGCTGGAAAAGGAACTGGATAAAAAGATCAAGCGCACTCCCACCGACCACCCCGGCTATAACGAATACCAGTACCACCTCGACCCCATCGAGCATGACCCGTGGCAGCTCACTTCGTATTTGACCACACTCTACGACGATTATACTCGTAGCGAGGTACAGGGCAAATTGAAGGAGACCTTCAAAAAGCAGTATAAGCTGACCACATGGGTAGAGGTGCAGACCCGGTATATGACGGTCTGGGTCATGACTCCGGCAGGCATCCCGGTTCCCACGCAGGTTCCCTACGAGTACCGCATCTTCCACACCAAGCTGGTGAATCGTGGCTTGGAGGTGGTCATCCGGGAAGAATTGGATGCTGACCAATGGAAACGCTACGAGATCTTTCAGGATACGTTGGGTGGCAGACCTTATCTTTTTAATGGAGGCTTGCCGCCCGGTGGCTCGGATGGCTCCGGCACACCGGGCATCGACTATCAGGTTCCGGCAGAAGCCCTGACCGACAGCGAATTTGCCGCCATCTACAAGGAGGCGCAAAAGTATGTGGGCACACCCTACGTCTGGGGTGGCTCTACCCCGGAAACTGGGTTCGATTGCTCCGGCTACGTCTGCTGGGTGTACAACCAGAACGGCTACGATGTGGGACGCACTACCGCCAACGGATTATGGCAGAAAAGCCAGCACATCTCCGAAGCCGAAGCAAAGCCCGGTGATCTGGTTTTCTTCAAAGGCACTTACGACACCCCCGGCATGAGCCATGTCGGGCTGTATCTGGGCAATGGCATGATGGTCAGTGCCGGAGACCCCATCAAGTACGCAAACATTCACTCGTCCTACTGGGAGAAGCATCTCGCCGGGTTTGGACGGCTTTCAAAATGATTGGAGGAGTTTTATGAGCGAAAAATCGGATAAGCTGCGGGCGATGCTGGCAAAAGAGAAGGAGCGCCGCATCAAGCTGAACAACCGCATCGAGATTTTGGAGCGGCGCATTCAGGAGGAGGATTCCGCCGAGGTCAACGAGATGGTGCGAACTGCAAAAGTCACGCCGGAACAGCTTGCCGCCCTGCTGCGGCAGTCTGCCACCACCACCCCGAACCCGGCTGCGCTGTCTGCCGTGGGTGCCACTTTCGAGAAGGAGGATGCAGATGAAGATTAAGAAACTGAGCGCACTGCTGGTGTCGGTGGCACTGTGTGCTGGTATGGCGGCTCCTGCCTTTGCCTTTGAGGGCGAAGCTGCCTCGGTGGAGCAGCCGATTCTGCCGGAGGTCGTGGAGGAGGATGTTGTCACCATCACGGACGAAACCTCTGGTGCCCTGACCCCGGAGGGCAATCTGACGCTGGTGGATGATTACCACACCAACTATTCCGATGGCAGCGGCCAGCAGTTCATCACGCTGGTGTCGAAGTCGGGAGCCACCTTCTATCTGGTCATCGATCGCAACGCCAAAGGGCAGCAGACCGTCCACTTTATGAACCTCGTGGATGAGAGTGACCTTCTGGCTCTGATGGAGGAAGAAGATGCCGATGCTTATACCGCTGAAAAGGAAGCGGCGGCGCAGGCGGAACTGGACAGGCTGAAAGCCGAGGAGGAAGCCAAGAAAGCTGCCGAGGAAGCGGCGGCATCCGGCACGGAGCAGTCCAAGGAGAATAAGGTCACAAAGATCGCATCCGGCTTTCTGGGCGTGGTGGTGCTGATCGCACTGGCGGCAGGCGGCGGCTTCTATTTCTATCGCCAGCAGATGCAGAAGAAAAAAGCCGAAAAAGAAGCCCTTGACCCCGATGCAAACTACACCGAGGACAAGGGCGATTTTGAGATTCCGACCGATGTGCCGGACGAGGACGAAACCTCGGCCGAGCAGGACACCGAACCCATCTGATTTTAAGGCGGCGTTTGCCGCCGTACATATTGCAATCCGAAACAGATTGGAGGGAACGCTTATTTCAATTCTAGTTGTAGCAGAAAAGCCCTCGGTGGCCATGTCCTATGCCAAAGTCCTTGGTGCAACCAACCGACAGGACGGTTATCTGGAGGGCAACGGCTATCTGGTGAGCTGGTGCATCGGGCATTTGGTGGAGCTGGCACCGCCCAATGTCTACGATGAAAAGTTCATCAAGTGGAGCATCGCAGACTTGCCCATCCTGCCGCAAAAGTGGCAGTATCTGGTGTCTGCCAGCACCAAAAAGCAGTTTGGCATCCTGCAAAAGCTGATGCACCGCCCGGATGTGGAGAGCATTGTGAACAGTTGCGACGCAGGGCGCGAGGGCGAACTGATTTTCCGTTTGGTGTACCAGCAAGCGGGCTGCAAAAAGCCCTTCTCCCGCCTGTGGCTGTCCAGTATGGAGGAAAATGCCATCCGGGAGGGCTTTGCCCATCTCAAACCGTCAACTGAATACGATGCGCTGTACAACGCAGCACTCTGCCGGGAACGTGCCGACTGGATGGTCGGCATCAATGCGTCCCGGCTTTTTTCATGCCTGTACAACCAGCCTTTGGCGGTGGGGCGTGTTATGACCCCGGTGCTTGCCATGACGGTGGTGCGGGAAGCTGCCATTGCCGCCTTTGTGCCGGAGAAATTCTACACGGTTGCCCTGACCCTTGCGGACGGCGGCACCGCATCCAGCAAGCGGTTTGCCCAGAAAGCGGATGCCGAACTGCTGCTTTCCAAATGCCGAAAGGAAGGGCGTGCCACGGTGCAAAAGATGGAACGCAAGGAAAAGTCCGAAAGCCCACCGCAACTCTATGACCTTACCGCATTGCAGCGGGATGCCAACCGCCTGCTGGGATTTACGGCACAACAGACCTTGGATTATGCCCAAAGTCTTTACGAAAAACGGCTCATCACCTATCCCCGCACGGACAGCCGATTTTTGACGGAGGATATGGCGGCATCTCTGCCAGGGCTGGTGACGGACACGGGCAAGGCGTTTGCCGTGGAGGAACCGGTTCCCATCCATGTGCAGCAGGTCATCAACGGCAGCAAGGTCACCGACCACCATGCGCTGCTGCCCACGAAAAGCATGGCAAACGCAGACCTTGCCGCACTCCCTGCCGGGGAGCGGAATGTTCTGCGGCTGATTGCCGCACGGCTGCTCTGCGCCGTAGGTGAACCGTACCGCTATGCAGAAACCACGCTCACCACCATTTGTGCCGGGGAGGAATTCTCTGCAAAAGGCAAGGTGATGTTGTCCGAGGGATGGAAAGCCATGGAGCGGAAAATGCTGGGCGAACTGTTGGGCAAGCAGAAAGAACAGGCTGCTCTGCCAGATGTACAGGAGCAGAGCCAGTGCAGCATTGCCGGTGCCGAGCTGAAAGAGGGTCAAACGTCCCCGCCGAAGCACTTTACCGAGGACACCCTCCTGCACGCTATGGAGACCGCAAGTGCAGACAGTATGCCGGAGGGCGTGGAGCGTCAGGGCATCGGCACTCCAGTCACCCGCGCCGCAACTATTGAAAAATTGGTGCAGAAGGGTTTTCTGGAGCGCAAGGGCAACAAGAAAACCAAGGTACTGCTGCCCACGGATAAGGGGAAAGCCCTCATCACCGTGATGCCCGAAGAAATCCAATCCCCGGAAATGACCGCCGATTGGGAAACAAAGCTGCTGCAAATCGAGCGCAGCGAAATGGAGCCGGAAACTTTTATGACTGAAATCAAAGAGATGATTTCCTCGCTGGTAACGACCACCGAGGCTAGGAAAGGAGCGAATGCGCTTATGAAAAACAGAATCATTGGTGTCTGCCCGAACTGTGGTGCAAATGTTGTGGAGCGTGAAAAGGGCTGGTTCTGCGAGAACCGGGAGTGCCGTTTCGTGCTGTGGAAGGACAATGCGTTCTTCAAGCGTCTGGGCAAGCGGCTGGATTCCCATGTGGCGGACAAGCTGCTGCGAGATGGTCGGGTCCGGCTGAAGGACTGCAAGAGTGCCAAGGGCAAGACCTACAACGCCACCGTGTTGCTGTCCTGTGAAGCCGATGGCCGCAGCAAGTTTTCTCTGGAATTTGAGAATGGGGGCTGCTGATGAAGGATGACGCTGTAATAAAGGACAACGAGGCGGTCTACCTCCTCAATGAGCAAACGTATCTGCATCTGCGGGAAAATCTCGCAGGTGTCGGGTACGAGGTTTTTGACAAGAACAGCCCGCTCCCGGTGGAGGAAGGGCAGATTCCACGGGAAGCTCTGGGCAACAGTCAGCGGCGCATCGAGACCGCCCGTGCGTACTATCTGGCAGATCATCAGGATGAACCTGTGGGGAAAATCCAGACTGTTGCCGTTACCACCTTGGAAAAGTTTCGTTCCGGGGTTCGCAAACGCCGGAATCTGGCTCCACGTTCTCTGCCGGAAAATGATGTGAGGTTCATCGACCCGATGTACAACGAGCTGTTCCGGGTGCCGGATGGCAGCGTTGTGCAGATGACTTACCCGGACGGGCATCAGCACTCCGAGAAGGTCGAATATCTCGATGATTACCACATGAGGATCGGTTCCTCGGTGCAGCACATCTGCGAATTTGCAGAGCGCATGGCGCGCAGCCATGTCATCGTGGAGCCGGAACCGCTGACACAACAGGACTGCCGGGCGTGGAATCTGGAATACGACTATTACCTCACCGTGCAAGCAGATAATGGCTCGTGGAATTATGCTCTCTATCAGGGCGATTGCTGCCTGTTGGAGCGTGGAAAAATTGACGCGCCCGAACTGATGATTGAAGAAGTGCGGGACGAAATTATGTACACTCACAACCTACGGAACAAGGACTGCATCCCGCTCACGCAAGAGGAGTTTATCCAGAAACTTGCAGACCGAAATGAGATACAGTCATACCGTATGAAGCAATTCCAGCAAAGCGGCCACGACTGCTATCTGGTCATGCAGCTGCAACAGGATGCAGACCCTGCGCTGCGCTTTGCCGCTATGCGCTATCTGAATAAGCAGAACGTTGCTCCGTCCATTGAGAATTATGAGATCCTGTACCGGGGCAACCTCCCGGAAGGAAAGCGCAGCGTTCCGCAGGCAGAGCTGTTGGAACAACTGTACCAGAAATTCAACTGCGCCCGCCCTCTGGACTACCATGGGCACAGCCTGTCGGTCAGCGATGTAATCATGCTGAATCAGGATGGGAAGATTTCAGCGCATTATGTGGACAGCATCGGCTTCAAGGAACTGCCGAGGTTTCTGGATAAAAAGCAGGAGCGATCTTCTGTTCTGCAAACTCTCAAGGAGAAGTGCGATGCCCCGGAGTGCAACCCCACCGTCTGCCGGAAAGCGAGGGATGCCCATGAACTTTGACCACGAAGAACTGATGCTGATGATGCTCTACAACACCGGCACCCGGCTGGGGCTTATCCACGAACTGCGGCTCATGCAGTGCTACCTGATGCCCGATGAAACTGCCCTGCGGGAATTGTCGGAGGGTGTTATCGAGAAGCTGAAACTGTTGAACGATGCGGAGTTTGCCGAACTGGAATTTCCCCCGGACTGATTATTGCCGCCTACGGGCGGCGTACATAAAGTATTTTGTTCTTCCAAAAGATATGCTATAATCAAATTAGACAAAATTCCTCTCTTCAAGCGATTTCTCCGCAATTTTCCTGTGGCTCTGCTCGTATCAAAAATAAGGGACCGATTTTTAATTGTCAGAACGGAGGAACCATTATGGCAATCTTTGAAAAGACCATCCGAAACAAAAACTTTGACAAGCTGCTTCGGAAGCTGGAACAGGAGATCCCGGACAGCAGCTGGTCGGCCGATCTGGAAGCAGGCAGTGACTTCAAAGAAGGCGACGCCCGGTGCAGTGTCCGTGTGTTTGAGCGGTACAGCATGATAGGCGGCAACCGCCTGAGCCTGACGCTGACCCTGTTCCAGAATGGAGACAGTCCGATCCGCCTGTCTGCCATCACCGCAGGCGGCAGTCAGGCGGTGTTCTTCAAGGTGAACACCCTCGGAGAAGAATCTTTTCTGAACGATGTAAAAGACCTGCTGGAAGAAATTTTGGAGGAGTAATATGTTTTTTGGCTGGTTTAACACTGTGTTCAGCATAGTATTCCCACTTATCTTTTTCGGATTGATGTGTCTATTTATTTTTACGCTGATTTCAAATCTTCGCACATGGAACAAAAACAATCACTCACCCCGTCTATCTGTTCCAGCAGCAGTGGTAGCAAAGCGAACTGATATTTCGCATTCCGACGCTGCAAACGCTGGGGATTTGTCTGGTGCACATGGATATAGAACCAGCACCTACACTTCCTATTATGTGACCTTTCAGGTAGAAAGCGGAGACCGGATGGAATTTGAAGTGGACGGAAGCGATTATGGTCTGCTCGTGCAGGACGACATCGGAAAACTGAGTTTTCAGGGCACCCGCTATCTTGGGTTTGAGCGGAACTAAGCGTTCTCCT
>OGIC01001044.1_pt1 | contig 10701 bp, 9 predicted proteins | sample 1571681 | NCBI WGS metagenome assembly OGIC01 (sample SAMEA2582046, study PRJEB24529) | metagenome | biome: Human gut stool | place: China | collected 2011
GCTTTTATCTGTTTGGACATTGACGATTGGGAGATATACATATCATCGGCAGCATTTGAAAAGCTACCTGTTTTGACAATGGCCAGAAAGTATTTCAATTGATTAAGATTCATAAATTCAATCCGCCCTTCTGTGCAAATTAAAACACGATAGCAAATAGTAAAAAAATGAGATTTGTTTTAAAATCTTTACCTTCTTCATTTAAATTATATTCGATTTTGCTATATACACATATTCGAGAATGGAATACAAGCTTTCACCTTTGGAAATTCCTAACAAGAATGACGTGTTTATTTAACTGAATTGCCTTTTAGACGGGCTGGTTCTATGATGAAAAGCAAGAAAGAGAATTGCTGGAGACGAAAGGGAAGGAGGGGAAAAAGATTTTTAGGAGCTGTCAAAAAGCTCTTGCTCATTAGCATAAGGATACTCCATAACTTAATAAATTACAATAATTAAATTTGCTGCACATAAATTTAATTATTAAAATAGATATTTTATTGGTTGTGGATGTTCAAAAGTTGTAAGAGATAGGAGGTTTTATTTGTGGGAATGAATAAAGCGAGAATAGGGTTTATTTTAGGCATTATCGTAGCACTGTTGATCGGCACGGCCGATATCCCAGGACTTGCAAGAAATGGTCAGATATGTATGGCGCTTTCTTTTATGACCGTAATTTTCTGGGGCTTTCAAATCACTCAGCCGGGTTATACTTCCGGTCTTTATCTATTACTCCTCGCAGTTTTTGGGGTTGAAAAACCTGCTCTCATTTTTTCGACCTGGACTGGTCCAATGATGTTTTTGATTGTAGGCGCTTATTTGATTGCCGGTGCAGTTAAAGAATCTGGACTTGGCGAACGTATCGCTTATAAATTTATCATTTCTTATGTTTCTTTGTAATTAAGTAATAATCTTTATAATAAGTTTACAAATATAGAATAACGCTTACATACAACATAATCAATACTCTTATGCAAATTATTTAGCACAACTTAAAAACTCGCCTAGAAATCATTCTAGACGAGTTCTTACCTATTTAATATAAGCGTATTTGTAGTTCCATTGTGTACCTGCAGTATTTTGAATAATACCCTTTACTTTGGTATTTTGCATATAAGATGTTGTTTGTTGATATAGAGGTGTTACCCCTTGATCAGCATTAAAGAGTCGAGCAGCTTTAACTAAATCTTCCCAACGTTTATTAGCATCATTGGCATCTTCATTTTGTGCTTTTTCAATTAAAGCATCGTACTCTTTATTAGAGTACTTTCCATAATTGTATGAAGTTCCTGTAACTGGAATTTGCATGAAAGTGATTGGATCTTTAAAGTCTCCACCCCAACCAGATACATAAATGTCATAGTTACCTTTACGAGCTTTAGATAATGCGCTATTTCCAGGAATATTTTGTACGGAAACCTTAATTCCTGGCAATACCTTTGTATATTGTGATTGTAGATATTGAGTTAAAGCATCATTATTAGCCATTTCATTGGAAGCTAGAATTGTGAAATTCAAATTCTTTTCACCAATTTCTTGTAATCCTTTTTTCCAATATTCTCTAGCTAATTTCTCATTGTAATCAACTGTATTATCTACTTTTTGTTCTGCAGCGAAATCTTTACCTGTTTTTGGATTAGTAGCTAAATCAGATGCTACAAAACCAGTTGGTACATTAGATCCATCGCCGAAAACTTTCTTTGTAAGTGTCTTTCTGTCAATCGCTAATGATAAAGCTAATCTAATATTTTTATTATTTAGTGCCTTACGATTTACTTCATTAGAATCATTAAAGTTATAGTCTAAATATGCAACGTAAGAATAAGAGTATTGCTTGAATTCTGGCTTGTTATGTAGATTCTTAACTTGTTCACTAGATAATGGTGTTAAATCTAACTTACCTTGTTGGAATAATTGATAACCTGTATTGGTATTTTTAACTACTTGATAGTTAATCTTTTGTAGTTTTACCACTTTTTTATCCCAATATTGATTATTCTTTACAAATGACCACTTATCCGAAGTACCATTCCAGTCTTTAACTTTAAATGGTCCTGAGTACACCATGTATTTAGAATTAGTTCCATATTTCTTACCATACTTTTGTACCACTTTTTCACTTTGTGGTCCAAATAATGGATATGTCATTAAGACTTTAAAATATGATATAGGTCTATCTAACGTAATAACAACCTTATTATCACCTTCAGCCTTTATTCCTAATTTATCAGCTGACATTTTACCTTCATTGATAGCTTGGGCATTCTTTACATCATAGAACAAATAAGCATATGGTGAAGCTGTCTTAGGATCAATTGTTCTTTTCCAAGAATATACAAAATCTTGAGCAGTAATCTTATCTCCATTACTCCACTTTGCATCTCTCAAAGTAAAAGTCCATGTTTTGCCATCTTGTGAAACTTGACCACTTTTAGCTAATCCAGGAGTTACCTTGCCATCTTTACCTAAACGATAAAAACTTTCAAAAACATTCCCAGTTTGACCATAACCTGTAGACTTAGAAATATCAATGGTATCCAATGGTCCAGTTGTACTTAGATTTAAAACTTGTTTAGAATTTTCACCAGTTGATTTACCACATGCAACTAACAAAATTGCGGTTAAGCTTATAAATATTCCAGTAATAATTGCTTTAATTCTTTTCATCTTTATTTTCCCCTTTATGTAAAATATGTTTTTTAATCTATAAACAGTTCATCATCCATCCTTCCAAATAAACAAAAAGGACTTGCAACTCCAAAAAATTAGAATCGCAAGTCCAGTTATTATTATCTCATATAATCTAACTGATTAAATTAATCTGCATCGGTACCGATAATAAATATATACAGTTTAATCCAATCTTGGAAGTGTGAATCTAATTTTCTGCATACCAAAATCCATGTTGCCTACTGAACAACATGTTACCAAACAACAGCATTGTGTATTGATAAAGTTTGACATAGTGATTCACACTCCTCTCATTTCTTTAACCAAATCATATAACCTTACTATACTTTTGTCAATAAATTTTAATTATAAGTTTGCATTTTCTAATTTTTGGCAAAAATAATATTACTTATTTAATAAACTCTCTAATTCAGCTAAATTGCTTGCTCGTTCCAATTTAGAATCATTTAAATCATCTATCATTTCTAAAATAGAATAATTTATCCTAAAAGAAGGGATCCTCCAATCTAATCTACGCTCAACTAAAGTTTTTTTAGATTCTATTTTAATCTCATTAACTCTACTTTTTTTCATAACATATCACTTTCCATAAAAGTACTCATTCTATTTGTCGAATAAATTTCTAATCGCTCTATTTATACTGTCAGAAATATCTTCATCACGAAGTTCGGAATATAAATATAATTTTTCTTGCAAATCTGGTTCTAAGTTAATTACAATGTTCTGCTTGTAAGGTTTTTCAGGAGTCATATTATGATTTTTGCAATACTCAAAATAATCATCAATTGTATCTTCAAAATCATCTTTTAATTCTTGTAATGTATTTCCTTCATAGGATAATAAACTTCTAATCCCCAAAACTTCGCCATATAAAACATTATCCTCTAAAGAATACTCTATTGTTCCTTTGTAACCTCTATAGCTCATAACTTCTTGCATTTTTATGTTTCCTTTCAATTATTATCCATTTAAATGTATAGTCCAAGTTAAATTGAATAAAAAAAAAACATCCCCGTCAACAACGAGGATGTCTTCGATTGTAGTATGTAGAACCTTACTGAGAATGACTAAGTTATCCAAACTAGGTAGTGATCTACCAGATAACCATTTATAAATGGATTGTGGATTTTCAATATCACGTACACTGTACCCATTGTTTTTGAATAAACTTTTTAGATTAGCACCAGTTTTTTCTGAATTTATAGAAATATACATTGGCTCCATAAAATCACCTCAAATTAATTATACATACTTCTAACACTTAATACCAAAAATAGCCAACGCAAATTTGCATTGACTAAAAATTATGTAAACCGACGCGTATTGGCTTACGTGGGATGCTCTTGTATCTGGACTTATTAGACTACTGAATCAGACTAGCACATCATGGCTAGCAACTTCCATGACCTAGTCCGCATTTCAAGTTCAGGGCATAGACCTTTTCCTATCCAATTTTCACCAAACATGTGCAATGTTCCAGTTAATGTAAAATTGTCGATTTTGGCTACTCAAACCTTACTCGTCAGTTATAGTTGCGTCACCACAACTTCACGACACGAATTCTTAATTGATATTCTTCTTTGGTTCCTAAGGTAATCAGCCTTAATTAACTGAAGATGGCATATTGCGAATCCCTGACGGCAAGTGTCTTAGTTTCAGATATGAGTCCCCTTACTTCTCTCTACACAACTTTTTTTCGTTGCTCCCAATTGGCACTACCCAAGTGGAAATTAGAAAAAATAAACGTATCCGTATATTTCGTCATAGTAGTTATTAAGAGACGTATGGCTAGGCGGCTTGTCACACCTTATCCACTAGCTTCATCGGTACACTTATATACTAACAAAGCTTAGGTCATTAAACTATAAACTGTTAGGTTAATTTTTGCGATCTCACTGCAATTACTAAAATAGAAATTCGTATTCTAACCATTATTTGAAGCCATTAATTCTGCTTGCTCTATTACAGTTTCTACTGCCTGTTTTTGAAAATCAGGTGGATAGCCGTATTTTCTAAGTAATCTTCGTACTTCTCTTCGCATCTTAGCTTGGACACTTTCTCGTTTCTCCCAATCTATTCCAGCTTCTCTTTGCACGACTTTTACTAGTTCTTTAGCAATAAGTTGTAGTGTTTCTTCACCTAACATTTCCACCGCTTTCTTATGGTCAGCTAGAGCATCATAAAAAGCTACTTCTTCTTGAGTTAATCCAAGATCTTCACCCTTATTTTGTTGTTCTCTAATTTTTTTAGCAATTTCTATAAGTTGACGAATAACTAGTTCACTTGTTATACCACGATTATTGTAGTCATCAATGGATTTCTTTAACATTTCAGTAAACTGTTTGGATGCAGTTTGATTAACTTTCAACATTGCTTTTACTTTACCTTTTAAAACATTTTCCAGTACAACAATTGCTAAATCTTTTTCAGGCTCTTTCTTCATAGCATCCAAGAATTCATCTGAAATTAATTCAATGCTTTCTTTATTTATTCCAAATATCAACGTCTTTTTCAGAAATAACAGATTGATTTATAAATTGCTTAAGTCTATAGTCAACTTCTTTAGGATCTTTACCATTTTCCCCACCTGTAATTGGTTTTCTCTTTAACTTAACTATTAAAGCTTTTACAGACTTGAAAAATGCAATTTCTTCTCCGTATACTTGAGCTTCTTCCTGAGTAGCAGTTATAGCATATACTTTTTGTAATTCAGTAACTACATCTATAAATTTTCTCCAACTATCATCTTTTTGTTTAAGAATTTCATTAGCTACACGATTAGTAACGCTAATTCGTACACTACTTTTTTCTGACTTAAAGTCTGAGTAATCTATACCATACAAGAAATCATTCGTAATAATATCATATTTTTCCTTTAAAACTGCTATAGCTTTTTTCATGTTGATGCCAACTTGACTCTGATCTTTCTTTGAATATATATTCAAGGCTGATTTTAAACTTTCAGCAATTCCAATATAGTCTACAATTAAACCACTGTCTTTATCTTTAAATACTCGATTTACACGTGCAATTGCTTGGATTAAATTATGGCCTTTCATCGGCTTATCAATATACATTGTATTCATAGATGGAACATCAAATCCAGTCAACCACATATCAACAACGATCACAATCTGAAGTTCATCATTGTTATCTTTCATCCTTTTTTGCAAGATTCTACGATCAGCTTTGCTTGTCTGATGTTTAGCTAATTCTGGTCCATCAGCTGCTGAAGATGTCATTACAATCTTAATCTTGCCTTTTTCTAAATCATCACTTGCCCAATTTGGACGCAATTTAATAATCTCATTATATAAATTAACAGCATTTCTTCTAGACATTTCAACAATCATTGATTTACCAAATGTCTCTTTCTGCCTTTTTTCAAAGTGATTAACAAAATGATTAGCAATGCTTTGTAATCTTGATTTTGCTCCAGCTAATGTTTCTAATCTTGAAAATTCACGATTTCGGCGTTTATTTTCTTCCAAATTAGGATCATCATCTAAATTAGCTTCCTTAATTAACTTTTGATACTCTTTTTCTGTTCCCTCTTTTAATTTTAGTGGGAAAACATTACTTTCGTAGTAAATTCTAACAGTAGCATCATCATCTACAGCTTGAGTAATGTCATAAATATCAATATAGTTACCAAAGACATTGATTGTTGACTTATCTTCCGTTGAAATCGGTGTTCCTGTAAAGCCAATGAAAGAAGCATTAGGTAAAGCATCACGTAAATACTTAGCATAACCATATCTAATACCATTTTTAGTTTGTTTAGCTGTTAATCCATATTGAGTACGGTGTGCTTCGTCAGCAATAACAATAATGTCACTTCTTTCAGATAGCACTGGCATTTCTTTTTCGCCTTTTTCAAACTCTGGATAGAATTTATGAATCGTAGAAAATACAATCCCACCTGAATTTTTGTCCATTGCATTTCTCAAATCATCTCTAGTTTCAACGTGCTCTGGTGTTTGTCGTAGGAACTCATGTGCTGCTGAAAAAGTATCAAACAACTGATCATCTAAATCATTGCGATCATTAATTACCAACATAGTTGGATTATTCAATTTGCGAGCAGCTATACTTGCAAAAAATACCATTGATAAACTCTTACCAGAACCAGTAGTATGCCATACTACCCCTATACGCTTATCTTCTGAACTTTTAATTGCTCTTTTAGCAGCTTTTATTGCCTTATTCACCATGTAATATTGATGATAAGCACCTAGTATTTTAACCGTAGAATCTCCATTAGTTTCAAAAATAATGAAGTTTTCGATCAAATTCAATAAAACACTTGGTTCGAGCATATATTTGATTAATGTAACTAATTCTAATTCTGCAGTATCTGTTACATTTTTAGGTGCTCTCCACCTCATAAAACGATCAAATCCAGCTGTTATTGAACCAGCCCTAGCATTTATACCGTCAGAAATAATCAGAATCTCGTTATATTTCATATAATCTGAAATTTCTTCTTTGTATGTTTCAAATTGATTATAAGCATCGCGAATACTTACATTAGGGTTTGAAATATCCTTAAACTCAAAAGTAACAAGTGGTAATCCATTAATAAATAGAGTTACATCTGGTCTACGTTCATGTCGCCCCTCAAATGTAAACTGGTTAGTAGCAATAAATTCATTATTATCTACATTATCAAAATCAATTGCATACAAAGTCACTGTACGACTTTCTCCGTTTACACTTGTTTTGATTCTTATTCCTTCAACCAATAACTTATGAAGATAATGATTATTAATCATCATATTAGGGTTATCAGCTAATCTAATAAAATTACGTACTGCTTCTTTATATATTTCATCCTTATATCCTGGATTAAGTCTACGCAAAGCTTTGTCTAAGTTAGTTAATAAAATAGCAACTGTATGATCTTTATTCCTAGCTGCATCTATATGCTTATTAGGCGATGTATAACTTTCACTTTTAAATACTGAATACCCTAATTTTTCTAGTTCATCTAATGCTAAATCTTCTACTGCTTCTTCTGTTAGATAACCTTTTGGCATATGGATCTCACTCCTTTTTTGTGAAAACAGTATCTTATATTAAAGATTATACACTAAAATGTTGATTGATTGTGCTAAATACTAATTTAGTAGCTTAGTAATCATTAAAAAATTTATACAATAAACTGTTTTTAACATCTTCCATAACACTATTATTTCTTTGATTTTGAAATATTTTTTCAAATATAGGCGTAACTTTTTTATTGAAACTTTGCACTTGTTCTTCGTCTAATTCCGAAATCAAAAGATTTCCTATATGTTTAGGATATATATGAGGTTGTGCAGAGCCTGTTTGTGCATCAAAAATTTGTTTCTGTCTACTTTTTAGAAAAATATACCAAAAATAAATATTATCTGTAATAGAACTATCTATATATGAAGAATCAGATGACCAAACTTTTTGTCCCCAAATTTGAACATAACCTGCATTAGCTCCTGACGCAGATATTGTTATCACTGGTGTTTCTGTATTGGAAATATTATGATAGGCTGCTGGCTTTAATCCTCCGGCAACTACTGGAACAGCTCCGGGTTCAACATTTTTCTTTAATAGATTTTTCCCTCTTTTAGGTAAAAAATAGTGTGACAATGGAATATTTCCATTACAATTAAAAGATTGTTGAAAAATAATATTAGCTAGTTCAAACAAATTAGTATTTATTTTTTCATTTAATTCACTTTTAAGAATTATTGGTCTTATTTTTTTTACGATTTCCTTTTGCTTTTTTAAATTTGGAATATCTACTTCTATCTTTAATAATTCTTTTTGTTTTATTCCTAATACTGTTGTACCAGTAGCTCTTTCTTGAAGTTTTTTCTTAAATATTGACGTAGTACTTAACAAATAGAAATACCAACTATCTATAATCTCTGGATTAGGTCGTAATAAAAAAATACGCTGACTTATAATAGCTTTAAAGGGCTCTGATATCAAAAAACTTTCCCCAAGTGGTGCTTCTGAAGTAAGTAGTAGATCTCCTTTCTTTATATTTCCCTCTTTCATCCATTTCTTATATAGTTCTTCATTTCCATAATGAGCTTTATCTAAATTAATAAGTTTTCCATTTTTTACATTCTTTGCGCTAATAGCAAGAATGTCTTTATTATTTTCAGTCCAGTTCATACCTAGTTTTTTAGGAGTTTTTCCTCTAAAGTCCATTATTTTTAGTACAATTTCTCCTAACTTATATCTCGTCACCCTACATACCTCCTATGTGCTATTTTTACATTTGTTTGTTTAACCATTGCATAATGCAAGGTTGTATCTATTCTTTCATGTCCTAATAATTTCTGTAATTGCTCAATTGGCATTCCCTTATCAATCGCATTAGTAGCTAATGTTCTTCTAAACTTATGTGGATGTGCCTTAGTGATACCTATCTCTCTACCTAACTGTCTAATTCTATTTTCAATTCCACCTATTGACATTCTTTTTTGAGGTTTTTTTAAAGACACAAACAGTGCGTTATTATCATCACTTCTACTTAATAAATAGTTTTTCAGGTGCAATTTACTTCTAGCATCAAAATATACTATTCGTTCTTTATTTCCTTTACCCAATACTACACATTCTCGTTCTTCAAAATCTATATCATCTCTATTTAATCGTACTAACTCCCCTACACGCATACCTGTGGAAGCTAGTAAATCAATTAGTGCTAAATCCCTAATTTCTGTACAATTATCTCTAAGTTTTTCTAATTCTTCATCTGAATATGTTTCTTTAATATTATTTGGTGTCTTTACTTTGTGTATACGTCTTACAGGACTTTTAATAATAATATCTTCATCTTCAAGCCATGAGAAAAAGCTTGAAAATATTCGTCTAATATTATCAATTGTTACCTTACTTGAATTTCTTTTTTCCTGATAATCAGTTAGATATTTACGCAGATCTTCTGTCGTAACTTGCTGAATATTTTTTTGGATCTCATTCATGAATGTATCCAGTGTCATTCTATAATACTTCTCTGTCCTATCCGAACAACCCTCTACACGCTTCGCAGCTAGGAAATCTTGTAAATATTCCTCATTACTTTTTTGTCTAGTTTGCTTACTATTACTTGATAGTTTTTCTTTCAATACTTCCTTTAATTTGATTAATTGCTCATTTGTTAAATCCTTTAGCATCGCTTGTATAATTTCCTTAATTACTGTAGTCATACAATTGCACCTCGTTTTTAGTGAAATTATACATTACAAGTAGATTCTTTCAACAAATACTAATTTACTAAGACAAATTAAACTCATAAGCAATTCATACTTTTCTTATTTTGAAGTCTTTGATGGGAAAATTCCAACTAATTGGAAGTATCTTAAACTTACAGATATAGCTAATTTAGGAACAGGATATTCTTATTCTAGTAAAGATTTACAAAAAAATAATAATATGGCGATGGCAACTATTAAAAACTTTAATAGAAATTTTGGCTTCGATTCTCGAGGTTATAAAGAAATCATTCCAATCAAGCCTATTAAAAAAGAAAAATATGCAAATCTTTTTGATATTTTAGTTGCACATACTGATTTAACCCAGAATGCAGACATCATTGGAAATGCAGAGCCTGTATTGAATACTGGTAATTATGAGCAAATTATTTATTCAATGGATTTAGTAAAAGTTACACCTAAAGATAATAAAATATCTCCATTTCTATTATCTTTAATCTTACAAGGAGATATGTTTAAATCCCATTGTATGAAATATATTAATGGAACTACTGTATTACATTTAAGTAAGCAAGCTTTAAAAGATTTTGAATTACCATTACCTAAAAATATAAGTGATCTAAATGAACTAGATGAATTTGCAACTAAAGCATATAAGACATTATCAAACAATATTATTGAAAATACTGTATTAGAAAAAATAAAATCTACTTTGTTGAATACTCTATTTTAGAATTTTATGCTACTAAATTAGTATTTATTTTTTCATTTAATTCACTTTTAAGAATTATTGGTCTTATTT
>OGIC01001052.1_pt1 | contig 10588 bp, 8 predicted proteins | sample 1571681 | NCBI WGS metagenome assembly OGIC01 (sample SAMEA2582046, study PRJEB24529) | metagenome | biome: Human gut stool | place: China | collected 2011
GATATAAAATGGAATCTTACTCAATCCCGCCGCATTATGAATCCCGGTAAACGCCGCCGAGAGGAAGATAAATGGGAATGCGGAAGCGACGATTCTCAAATATTCCACGGCGTTCAACGCGATCGGTTCCTCCAGTTTGTAGAAGCCGATAATCGGATGAGCGAGGACGAATAGCAAGAATCCCCAACAAAGCGAGAGGATCAAGGCGATCGTTAGGTTATGGGAAGCGAATCCTCGGGCATCTTCCACGTTTTGCGCCCCGATACTTTGCCCGACACTCACCTCCGAGCCTACTTTATTCAAGTAGGAGATCGAGTTCGTCATCCAAGTAAGGATACCAACGGCGCCGATAGCGGCTACGGCCTCGCTTCCCAATCGGCCTACCCAAGCCATGTCGGTGATGCTATAGGCCATTTGGATAAATGAGGTACCCATGATCGGCATCGCCAGATTGAATAGTTGCCGGGAGATGACCCCTTCGGTCAGATTTTTTGTTCCTTGCATGATCGTTTGTTTAAATGTGCGCGAAAGTAGAAATAATTTTGCTACCTTTAGCGACGTTAATCTTAAAGAATAGTATGATGATAACGAGACGGAATTTTTTGAAAGCGGGTGCCGCTGTGGCTGCACTGAGTGTAGTACCGAATGGCTTTGCCTCTATCTTGGCTAAGAAAGAGAAAGCGATAGGTGTACAGTTGTATAGTGTCCGGGACGACTTGAAGACGGATTTTGACGGTACGATGAAGGCTTTGGTGGATATCGGTTATAAACGGATGGAAGCCGCCGGTTACCGGGATGGCAAATTCTACGGGAAATCCCCGGCCGAGATGAAGAAATATCTGGCGGATCTGGGTGCCCGTATGGTAGGTTCCCATACCGGAAGCGGTTTGCTGGCGGAGGGTGATACCAAGGGATGGGACTTCTGGAAAAAGAATGCCGCCGATACGGCAGAGGTAGGCTGTAAATGGATTGTTCAGGCGGGTTATCCCTCCAAAGATATCAAGAGCCTTTCGGACGTGAAGCGTTTAGCGGATCAATTTAATAAATGTGGTGAGATTGCGAAGGCGAATGGGTTGCGTTTCGCTTTCCATAACCATGTGGATGAATTCCATGAGCTGGAAGGGAAGATCCCGTTCGACGTGATGATCGAGAATACGGACAAAGGGCTGGTTACTTTCCAGATCGATACGGCTCAATTAGTGTATGGCGGTTTTAAATGTCATGATTACGTGAACCGTTATCCCGGTCGTTTCGCCAACTGGCACTTGAAAGACGCGAACGCGGATGGAAAGGGCAGCACGGAGATGGGCGCCGGAATCGTAGACTTCAAATCCTTATTCGCTGTGGCGGAGAAAGCCGGATTAGAGGATTACTTCATTGAGCAAGAGCGTTATAATATGACACCGCTGCAAGCGATGAAACATGATTATGACTTCTTGATGAATGCTTCTTATGTGAAGTGGTAAACGGGAGTATAGGCGTAGCCTTATGCCAGTATCGGTATAAGGCTGCGCCTATATCAGTGTGAGGCTATGCCGATACTGGCGCAAGGCAACGCCAGTACTGGTGTTTTTTATCGGATAAACAGGAGTTCCCTATACTTCGGCAACGGCCACATCTGGTTGTCCACCATCAGTTCCAGATCATCGATATGGTCACGGATCTCATCCAAATAAGGGGCTACCGAGTCGTGGTAAGCGATCGCCTTTTCCCGCATATCGGTCAAGCGGTTCGCTTTCTTGCGGGCCTCTACCATCTCATCCACTTTCTTGGTCACGGCACAGATATGTCCGGCTATCTTACGAACCAAGCGACGGGGTTCTTCCGACATATCGCGGAATTCCGGGTCATCGCCGAATGTCTCTTTCAACTTCGCTATATTATCCAGCAATACGCTCTGGTAGCGAACGGCTACCGGGATGATATGGTTCAAGGATAAATCCCCTAATACCCGAGCCTCGATCTGTACCTTTTTGATATAGACTTCCCATTTTACCTCATTACGCGCTTCCAATTCTTTCTGGGTAAGTACGCCGGTAGACGTGAACATCTCGATCGACTCCGGTTTAAGATAAGCGTCATATTGCAAGGGAACACTGTTTTGGCAATCCAGACCTCGCTTGGCAGCTTCCTCTTTCCATTCGTCCGAATAACCGTTTCCATCGAAGCGGATCGGCTTAGATTCCTTGATATAGGCTTTCAGCACCTTGAAGATCGCTACTTCCTTGCTTTTTCCTTCCGCTTGCAAAGCCTCTACGTCCTTCTTGAATTGTTGCAATTGATAGGCTACGGCGGAGTTCAACGCTAACATGGCCGATCCGCAGTTCACGGAAGAGCCCGGGGCACGGAACTCAAAACGGTTTCCGGTGAAGGCGAAAGGAGAGGTACGGTTACGATCCGTATTGTCCAACAGCAGTTCGGGGATCTGCCCGAAGCCAAGATGCAAGCCCTTTTTATCGTCTACCTCGATAGCGTCCTCGATAGAGCTATTCTCGAACTTATCCAAGATATCACTGATTTGCGTTCCGAGGAAAGTGGAGATGATAGCGGGAGGTGCCTCGTTCGCGCCTAGGCGGTGTGCGTTCGTGGCGGAAGCGATACTCGCTTTTAATAAAGCGTTGTATTTATAAACGGCCATGATGGTGTTTACCACGAAAGTGATGAAGCGTAGGTTGTCCTCACGGTCTTTACCCGGAGAGAATAAGTTTACACCCTTGTCTGTTCCCATAGACCAGTTACAGTGTTTACCGGAACCGTTTACCCCGTTAAATGGCTTCTCGTGCAATAATACACGGAAATTATGACGGCGGGAGACACGTTTCATGACCGACATCAATAATTGGTTATGGTCGTTGGCTAGGTTACATTCCTCGTAAATAGGAGCTAGCTCGAACTGGTTGGGGGCTACTTCGTTATGGCGGGTCTTTACCGGGATACCTAGTTTATAGCATTCGGTTTCCAAGTCTTTCATGAATTCTTGTACACGAGAGGGGATAGCGCCAAAATAATGGTCGTCTAATTGTTGGTTCTTTGCGCTCTCATGTCCTAGCAAGGTACGCTCGGTCAGTGAGAGATCCGGACGAGCGGAATACAAGTCCTCGTCAACAAGGAAATATTCCTGTTCCCAACCAAGGTAAGTAATTATCTTATTGACATCCTCATCGAAATACCGATATACGTCCTTGGCGGCCTCTCCCAATACTTCGATAGAGCGGATCAGCGGGGTCTTATAATCCAGCGCTTCACCGGTATAAGCGATAAATACGGTTGGGATACAAAGTGTGTCATCTACGATAAAAGCGGGAGAGGAAGGGTCCCAAGCGGAGTAGCCGCGGGCCTCGAAGGTATTGCGAAGTCCACCGTTCGGGAAACTGGAAGCGTCCGGTTCTTGCTGGACGAGCAACTTGCCGCTGAACTCCTCGATCATGCCGCCGTTGCCATCGTGTTCTACAAAAGCGTCGTGCTTCTCGGCGGTGCCATCGGTAAGCGGTTGAAACCAGTGGGTGTAATGAGTGACTCCTTTTTCCAGTGCCCACATACGCATGCCGGCTGCCACATGATTGGCGATTTCCCGGTCGATAGGTGTGCCATTGTCAATGGCGTGGGTCAAGGCTTTGTACGTTTCCTTGGAGAGATATTTTTGCATTGTTTCACTCTGTTCCCTTGCTTCTTCTTTGCATCGCCTTCCGGTTGAAGACATTCTCGCCATAGTACTCAGATACTTTGTGTTCGGGAGTAACGGCTTCCACGGCCTTTCGGTTGGATGCCTTCTCCACAGCATTAAAGCGTGAGATTGACATTGTTGAATTGTTTTATGTTTTTACGACGCAAAAATACAAAACAGTTGACAATTGACAGTTGGCAATTGACAATTATTTAGTTTTCTCTATTAATTTGTCAATTTACTTCTCTAACTGTCAATTGCCAACTACTAACGGTCAACTATTAAAACAAACTCCAAGCCACCGTCAATCCCGCCATCACGATCGCTACCATGCTCATCAGCTTGATAAGGATATTCAAACTCGGGCCGGAAGTGTCTTTGAACGGATCGCCAACCGTATCGCCGACAACGGTTGCCTTATGCGCCTCGCTACCCTTGCCGCCGTGGTTTCCTTCCTCGATGAATTTCTTCGCGTTATCCCATGCTCCTCCGGCGTTCGCCATGAATACGGCTAATACGAAGCCCGTGCTTAATCCACCGATCAATAATCCGACAACACCCGTCACACCAAATATGAGTCCGGTTAAGATGGGGGCGATAATAGCTAAAACGGAGGGAAGTACCATTTCGTGTTGCGCTCCTTTCGTCGAGATCTCAACGCAACGGGCATAATCCGGTTGTGCCTCTCCAGTCAGAATACCCTTGATTTCCTTGAACTGACGGCGAACTTCTTCCACCATGTGCCCGGCCGCACGCCCTACAGCATTCATCGTAAGGCCACAGAACATGAATGCCATCATGGAACCTAGGAACATTCCGGCTAAAACCTTAGGATTCATTAAGGTAACATCATAATATACCATAAAGTCCGAGAATGAGGCTTTAGATATTTCGATACTCCTGCCATCGGTAAAGTTCAGGACGGTCTCTCCTAAACGGAGCAAACCGATCTTGATCTCTTCTACATAAGAGGCCAACAGAGCCAAGCCGGTTAACGCGGCGGAACCGATAGCGAAACCTTTACCTGTAGCGGCAGTCGTATTTCCTAATGAATCCAATGCGTCTGTACGCTTGCGGACTTCTTTCCCTAGGTTACACATCTCGGCGTTGCCTCCGGCATTATCCGCTATGGGACCGTAAGCGTCTGTAGCCAACGTAATACCTAAGGTCGATAGCATACCTACGGCCGCTATACCGATTCCGTATAATCCCATGCCCACGTTCGTGAAGTCGAATCCGGAGGCGAACAAGAAGGAACAAATAATACCGACCACGACGGCAAGTACCGGGATGGCCGTAGAGAGCATCCCTAGTCCGAGACCGGAGATAATAACCGTTGCCGGGCCTGTCAGCCCCGATTCGGAAACCAGCCGGGTCGGCTTATAGGACTGGGAGGTATAATACTCCGTCGCTTGCCCGATCACGATTCCGACTAGCAGACCTACGATCACGGAACAACCGATCCAGAACCAATTCTCCATGCCTAATACATAAAGAATCCCGAACGTGGAGATAGCGATCAATACGGAACTCAAGTTCGTTCCTATGGCTAAGGCTTTCAATAGTTGCTTGATCGTTGCGTTCTCATTCGTACGGACGGCGAAAATACCAATAATAGATAAAATGATACCGACAGCGGCGATAAGCATTGGGGCGACAACCGCCTTATATTGTAATTCTACGCTTCCGGAAGAAACGAATGCGGCGGCTCCCAATGCGGCGGTCGCTAGGATGGAACCGCAATAAGATTCATATAGGTCGGCTCCCATACCGGCGACGTCACCTACATTGTCGCCTACGTTATCGGCGATTGTCGCCGGGTTACGAGGATCATCCTCCGGGATCCCAGCCTCAACTTTACCTACTAAATCCGCTCCGACATCGGCGGCTTTCGTATAGATTCCTCCTCCCACACGTGCGAACAAGGCTTGCGTGGAGGCACCCATTCCGAATGTAAGCATGGTTGTCGTGATAATGGTGAGTTTATGGGTCGGGTCCAAAGCCTCGTCTGGGATGAAAGCATTTAACAGGATATACCAGAATGAGATATCCAGCAATCCAAGTCCTACGACTACTAAGCCCATGACCGCCCCGCTTCGAAAAGCGACTTGTAAGCCTTTGTTCAAGGAAGTGCGGGCCGCGTTCGCCGTACGGGCCGAGGCATAAGTCGCTGTCTTCATGCCTAAGAAACCCGCTAATCCGGAAAAGAAACCTCCTGTCAGGAAGGCGATCGGGACCCATTCGTTTTGCACATGGAAGCCATAGGCCATAATAGAGAATAAGATTACTAGGACAACGAAAACCGAGGCGACTACTTTGTATTGCTGTTTCAGATACGACATCGCCCCTTCACGCACAAAGGAGGCGATCTTTTTCATCAACTCAGTTCCTTCACTCTCTTTCATCATCTGCCTGAAGAAGTACCAGGCAAATGCTAGCGCTAGGACAGACGCTAACGGAATAATCCAGAAAATACTCGTAATCATAACATGGTAGATTTAATGTTATACTTAAGAAAACAATGTGACAACACCTTTGCTTTCCGTGTAAATGTAGCAAAAATAAAAGAGGATGGAAACTTTTTCCCTAATAATAATGTTTCTAATTAAAAAAAACAGCATATTTGTTACCAGATTAAGAGACAAGAAATAAATGGCAGAAGAGACAAACCATAAACCCTATAGGTTGGGCTTGGCGCTTAGCGGAGGCGGAGCGAAAGGTTTTGCGCATATCGGAGTATTCCGGATGATGGAGGAATGCGGGCTGAAGCCGGATATCATAGCCGGTACCAGTGTCGGATCCTTAATGGGCACCTTGTTTGCCGATGGCTATTCGGCGGCGGAGATCCAAGAGCTTTTTACCGGACGTGAGTTCTCGGAATTCGCCCAGTTGCAGATTCCTAAGGCGGGTTTGTTCGATAGTAAGCGCTTTCGTTATTTCTTGAGGCGACACTTGCGGACCAAGAACATCGAGGACTTGCAGATTCCGATGGTGATTGTCGCGACTGATTTGGATAATGGCGAAAGCCATGAATTTAGGAGTGGTCCTATTGTTGAGGCGGTGACAGCTTCTTGTAGTATCCCGATTATTTTCAGTCCTGTAGTCATCAATGGCGTTCATTATGTGGATGGAGGATTATTTCACAACTTTCCGGTCTCCATCATCCGTGAGGAATGTGAGCGTATTATCGGGGTGAACGTAAGCCCGTTGATCCCGCAAAAATATAAGCAGACCATATTCCATATCGCCGAGCGCTCTTATCATTATATGTTCCGGGCAAATACGCTGGAGGATCGAGAGATGTGTGATGTCTTAATAGAGGCGGAGGAGTTTGGCTTATATAAGACATTCGATCTTGAGAATGTAGACGTGATTTGTAATATTGGCTATTCCGCCGCTGCCCGTTGCTTTGAGAAAGTGTTGGATGAGAATAAATATGAAACCTTGGTGAAAGCGATCGCGGCAAGAAAGAAAGGCCTGATGCCGTGACAAATCGTCTGTCTGGACAAAGCGCTTTCCCACAAAAACTTTATATATAGATGAACGCAATGGAACAAAAAAACAAGATGGTAATTTATCAGGTATTCCCGCGTTGGTTTGGGAATCTGCGACCATCTCCTGTAATGAATGGTAGTTTAGCCGAGAATGGAGTGGGTAAGTTTTCGGCTTTTACTCCTTTGGCTTTATCCAAAATCAAAGAACTAGGTGTTACTCATGTATGGTATACAGGGGTGATAGAGCACGCTACAAAAACCGATTACACCATGTTTGGCATCCGGAAAGACCATTCTGCCGTAGTAAAAGGTAAGGCCGGATCTCCATATGCTATAAAAGATTACTATGATATAGATCCGGATTTGGCGGATAATATCCAGAACCGTATGAGTGAGTTCGAGGATTTGGTGAAACGTACGCATGAGGCTGGGATGAAGGTTATTATCGATTTTGTACCCAACCATGTGGCACGTCAATATTTCTCGGACGCACGGGAACCTTTCGTGGAGGACTTAGGTCAAACGGATAATGTGTCCAAGGCTTTTGATGTGAATAATAACTTTTATTATCTTCCGGGACAGACCTTGACGCTTCGTTTTGATCCGCAGCGTGAGGAGGATTTTGCCTATAGTGAGTTTCCGGCGAAGGTGACCGGTAACAATCATTTCGATGCCTATCCAAGCCAGAACGATTGGTATGAGACGGTGAAGCTGAACTACGGCGTGGATTATATGCACGGTGGTGCTTGCCATTTCAATACCATTCCCAATACGTGGGAGAAAATGTTGGAGATCTTGTTGTTCTGGGCTGATAAGGGGGTGGATGGTTTTCGTTGTGATATGGCTGAGATGGTCCCGGTAGAGTTTTGGAACTGGGTGATTCCTCAGGTGAAGAAGGTGCGTGATGTGATCTTTATAGCGGAGGTGTATAATCCGGATGAGTATAGGAATTATATTTATACGGGACACTTTGATTATTTGTATGACAAGGTTGGTCTTTATGATACGGTTCGTGCGGTGATGTGCGGACAGGCTCCGGCTAGTAATATATCGCATTGTTGGCAATCGTTGGAGGGAATCCAGAAAAATATGTTGAATTTCTTGGAGAATCACGATGAACAGCGTGTCGCTTCTGATTTCTTTGCGGGGGATGCTCGTCCGGGTATTCCGGGCATGATTGTCTCCGCTGCCATGAATACGAATCCGGTTATGATCTATAGCGGTCAGGAACTTGGCGAAAGAGGAATGGACGCTGAAGGTTTCAGTGGACGTGATGGCCGTACGACCATCTTCGATTATTGGAGCGTCGAGAGTTTGCGAAACTGGAATAATAATGGACTCTTTGACGGGGCTAAATTAACGCCGGCAGAACGCTCGTTGCGTGAGATGTACGCTAAGTTATTGAATGTGGTACGATCCGAGCCGGTTATTGTCGAGGGAGCGTTTTATGATTTGATGTACGCGAACTCCGGTAATCCTTATTTCAATCCGAACCGTCAGTATGCGTTCTTGCGCAAATGGAAGAACGAGGTACTTCTGGTTGTCGTGAATTTCGACCGTGCCGACCAATGTGTATGGGTAAATATCCCGGTCGAGGCATTCAAGGCTCTTGATTTTGAGGATAACAAACCGGCTGAATTGACCGACTTGTTAACCGGGGAAACGACTATCAGTACGCTAACAGACGCTTATCCTTATCAAGTGAAACTCCCTGCTTATTCCGGTAAGATGCTAAAGTTCTCTTTTCTCCATAAATAAGAGCTTTCTTGAAAAGTTTAGGTGTGCTGTATAGATAATTCGTTGGTGGAGTTAGGTGGTTGATACGGGACATCTAGCTTCATCGGGCAAGTAACTTAAGTGAAATGGCAAAGTAACTTAACATACTTGCCCGATGAAGCTAGATGACTTTTTTCTTTGATTTAAATGAAAAGAAGGGAAGCCATATAATAAATGCCAGCTGCTAAAAGCCCACTTACCGGGATCGTAAGAACCCATGCGGTCATCAAGCTTTGAGTTACTCCCCAACGAACGGCTGAGAGACGTTTGGTCGCACCAACTCCGATAATAGCCCCTGTAATCGTATGCGTGGTACTGACTGGGATCTTCAGAAACTCCGTAAGGTACAAAGTGAAGGCACCGGCTGTCTCAGCGATAACCCCTTCCAAGGGGGGTACCTTCGTGATTTTAGTACCCATTGTCTTTACTATTTTCCAGCCACCGGACATGGTTCCAAGTGAGATAGCGGTGAAACAAGAGAACGCTACCCAGTCGGGTAAATCGGAAATACTATTTATCCCCATTCCCAATCCCTCGGAGTGGGCTGCGATTAGGGCCGCGGCGATAATACCCATCACTTTTTGGGAATCATTCAATCCATGCCCGATACTGAATAAGGCGGAAGATACGAGTTGGAGTTTCTTGAACCATACCTCTGCCGTATGAGGGTGCACTCTTTTGCACATATGAAGCACTAATAAGGTAAACCCGAAAGCGACAATCATGCCTATGAAAGGAGCAAGGAAAATGAAAGCCGCTATTTTTAGGATAATGTTCAATTGGATCGCTTCAAAGCCGTGTGCCATGATAGCCGCTCCGGCGAATCCTCCGATAAGGGTGTGGGAAGAAGAGGAAGGAATGCCTTTCCACCAAGTGAACAGGTTCCATGCGATAGCGGCGATTACCCCGGACAGGATAATCGGTAATGTGATATACTGCTCTACTACGGTTTTTGATACGGTATTGGCGATACCGAATCCCCCGATTATATACTTAGCGATGAAAAATGCGACGAAATTAAAGAATGCTGCCCATATTACAGCCTGAAAAGGGGTAAGGACCTTGGTCGATACAATGGTCGCTATCGAATTTGCCGCATCATGAAAGCCATTGATATAATCGAATATCAGAGACAGAATGATGATAATCACTAATAATTCCATAATATAGCCCTGTTTTATGCGTACTTTACGATCAAGTTCCTTAATATTTTACCGACATGTTCGGCGGCATCCGTTGTCTTTTCCAACTCATGCATGATTTCTTTGATTTTGATAAGCTCTATACTATCTTTTTCTTCCTCGAAAAGCTTCGTGATAAAAAGCTCATATACGTCGTCCGCTTGGTTTTCTATGTCATGTAGCTTGGTACAGTAATCACGTAACGTAGTCGGTTTCTTGCGAAAAGTCTCGAGTTCATCCATCGCTTTGCTGATATAGTGCGCCTCTTGTTGAATGAGTAAACTCAATTCTTTTCCGCTATCAGAGATGGGGCGTGGGTTATAGATGGTAATACGTTTGGCGGAACTGTTTATTCCATCAATAACATCATCTATGGATGAGGCTAAGTCGTGAATGTCTTCCCGATCGAAGGGGGTTATAAATGTCGTTCCTAGTTCATCAAAGATCAGATGGGTCAGTTTGTCCCCCTTCCG
>OGIC01001056.1_pt1 | contig 10541 bp, 7 predicted proteins | sample 1571681 | NCBI WGS metagenome assembly OGIC01 (sample SAMEA2582046, study PRJEB24529) | metagenome | biome: Human gut stool | place: China | collected 2011
ATTTCCGCCAATAGTTTTAAAGAAATAGCTGGGTATTGTTCCAAAAAATCTTGGACATCTTTTCGCTGAATCATACAGACAACGGTATCTCGGATTGCTTCGGCATATTCCTCGTGTACTGCATCCGGGTTGAACAAGGTCCATTCTCCGGTGAAATCACCAGGGTTCAAGATCCGCACTAGCTGCTCTTTACCAGAGTCTGCCAATCGATAAATACGGATTTTCCCACGATTGATAATATATAAAGTATCCTCTTTTTCTTGTGAACGAAACAGAAACTCTCCTTTTTGATACTGTTTCGTGTGGGCTTTTTCAGCAATGTAATTCATCGCGCTATCCTCTAAGTGATTGAATATTGGAACCAAGCGGATACAGGCTGCGTGGTCGCCAATTTCATGATGGGTATGTTTAGTCAATTCATTCTCCCCCTTTATTTATTTTGTTTATATTCGCTGCTTTTATTATATAAATCTCTTACTACAAAAAAATTGATGCACATCAAGAAAATGGAAAAAGGACTGGAAAGAATTCCAATCCCTAAATCAGCTTCTACTTTTACCTTAATCTCCATCCTCATCAAGAGCGTCATCATCTTCTAATGCTTCTTTACCAATGAACGCTTGCAGCATCCAAATGTTCTTGTCTAAGTCATTTTTAAAAGCAATCAATGTATCTTCTAAAGCATCGTCACCCTCGTCTTGAGCTAAACGAATCGCGCGAATAGTTAGGTCACGATTGCTTCTGAAGTCCTCGATAATATTTTCAACCATGTCTTCTGCTTTAGAGTATTTATTAACTGCATCTTCCGAAAGTATCGAATATTTTTCAAATTCAACCGTTGTCGAAGCAGGTTTATGCCCAGAAGTAATTAGACGCTCCGCAAGTTTGTCGAACCATTTTTCATTTTCGTTATACAACTCTTCAAATTTTTCATGCAACGTAAAGAAATTGGCTCCTTTTACATACCAGTGATATTGGTGCAGTTTCACATGTAATGTATGCATGTTGCCTAAAAGATGATCTGCAATGGCCGCTGCATTAATTTTCGTATGATGAACATGTTCCTTGTGTTCTTGTTCTTCTTGCAATCTTTCTTGGGGTGTTCTTTCTTGAGTAGCCTTATTTTCAGTCATGATTTATTCCTCCTATAATTTTGGTTTGTTTAAAATAGCTTTCTTTGATTCCTCCTTTTTCTTTACTGAATTTAGTATAGGATAGATTTCCGTTAAAAAAATTGACGCTCATCAAGAAAAGTATTTCTTAATAGACGCCAGGCTTCTCTAGTCAACTCACTCCAGTCTAAAGACATGGGGCTTGTGAGTGTTCAAGCCTTTCGGCTCTACTAACACACTCTTCCGTGGGTAAAATACAGCATAAATATCCAAAAAAAGATACTTACGTCTTACACATCAATTTACCACAGCACTTTGTATACAATAATATACGGGTGGCGCGAGCTGCCAAACGCACCCTTTACTTAGCTTTAGCTAAGTTTTTTGGTTTTTCTAACTTATCTAATCCTTTAGCTAGAATATTTTTAGCTGCATTCCAATCTCTAATATGGTGTTCATGACAATTAGGACAAGTCCATTCTCTATCCTTAAGATTTAACTTATCAGTTCCATTTGTTCCCATTATAAAGCCACAAGCATAACAAGTCTGTGTTGTATTTTTAGGATTAACTGATATAACTGTTCTGTTATACAAATTAGCTTTATAATCCAATTTCTGTAAAAAGCTTCTCCAGCCTACATCGGATATAGATATAGCTAAAGCGTGATTCTTGAGCATATTTTTACTTCTCAAATTTTCTACTACCACCAAATCGTGGTTATTGATAAGTGCAGTAGTAACATGATTCAAAAAGTTATTACGTTGATTGCGCACTCTGTCACGGAGCTTAGCTACTAAAACTCTTTGTTTTTGGTAATTTTTACTATCATGTAAAGAACGTTTTTCTTTTTTAGCTCTTCTTTGCCTTCTAGATAATACTTTTTGAGCTTTAGCTAGTTTACCTTTAATAGTACGGTAATAACGTGGATTAGCTACCACTTTACCAAAACTATCGGTCAAAAAATTTTCTGTATTCAAATCAACACCAACTTGAGAATTAGCTTTCGCTAATTTTTTTACAAATGGTGTATCAGAGCCTAATTGCATTGATACAAAGTATCTATCAGCTGTATCTTTAGAGACAGTAACAGTACCGATTCTAATATCATCTTTATTGTCAATAATACGACGGTGAGAACCAGATACTCTTAATCTACCTAATTTAGGCAAACTAATATGATTCTTATCAAGAAATTTTACGCTAGCAGAATAAACGTCCATTTTAGCATCCTTACCATATTGAGCATTAGTTTGATAACTCAAACGGTAACTCTTTTTATGGAACTTAGGTGTACCAGATGAATGTACTTTTCTAAACATCTTCCACGCTTTTTGATAATTTTGAATAGCGTTAGCTTTAGCTAAACTATCAATATTCTTATCTTGCATGTACTGATAATGATTAGACAAATTTCTAGCGTTTTTACGACTTTTTAATTCTTTAATACGTTCTTTAACACTATCAATAGGTAACTTAACTTGTTTCAACTTATATAATTCTTGGTCAATAGCAACCATTTTATTATAAACAGTTCTAGCAATGTTCCCATTGATTTTGATAATCTTCTTTTGGTTAGTGCTTGGATAAATACGCATTTTCAATCCATAATGATACTCTAAATCACTCATCTTCTTCATTGTATTTCACCCCCTTTAATTTTATACTATAATCATAATCAATGTATCAATTCATATCAAGTATAATAGCTAATTTTATAAGAAAAAGGAGACTATACAATGATTAATAAAATAAAAGACGCAATATACACAAAACGTTATGTATATAATTTACATTTTCACTTAATTTGGTGTACAAAATACAGAAACAAGACTTTTACAGATGATAAGCTGTCTAACGAAATGAAAGAGATTTTACAAAGAGTAGCTGATGACAATGAAATAGCCATCGAAAAAATGGAAGTAATGCCAGACCATGTACATATGCTTATCTCATTTCCACCGAGAAAATCAGCAGTAGACGTAATCAAAGCACTAAAAGGCAGAAGTGCATTTTTATTCTTACAAACACATCCAGAAATTAGACAAAAACAATATTGGGGCGGTCATTTATGGTCTTCTAGCTACTATCTAGGCTCTCTAGGTAATATGAGTAAAGATGTTGTTGAAAGATATATTAACGACCAAAAATATAATGCATACAAAAAATAGGACTCTACTAGTCCTAAGCTTAGGCTATCCATCCCCTCACTAAAGTAAGGGGATTTACGCCAAATCATCATTAAATTACCAATTTCTAAAAAAATATAGAAAAAATCTCTAAGTATACACATTGTATATTTAGAGATTTTTGCGTATCTATATAATTTTAGTATCCGTATAAGATATCGTGCTTAATGTTTTCAGCATCAATTCCCTTATCTTGTAACGATTGACTTACAGCTTCTACAATCTTTTCTGAAGAAGATACATAATATAACGCATCATTAGCTAGTTCGCTTGTCAACTTTGTTAATTCTCTATCTACATCATTTTCATCGCGAACAAAAATAAATTCTGCATTTGGTAATGATTTCTTAAATTCAGCAAAGTCTTCCTTGTAGAAATAATAATCCAAAGATGAATATACAAATTTAATCGTACGTTCACTCTTATCTTTAGCTAGTTTTTCAAGTAATGCTCTAATAGGTGTAACACCTACCCCACCAGCAAAAAATACTAAAGTTTGATTTCCGTCTTCAGGAAGTGTAAATTGGCCCAATGGACCCTTAACTTCTACTTCTTCACCTGGTTGTACAGTTAAAAGATTTTGTTTAAAGTTACTGATTTCTTTACCTGTTCTTGTACCTAGCAAGATTACATCATCTTCAGGTAAGGAAGCAAATGATAATGCACGTAACTTTTTCTTTTCTGTAATTTCTTTAGTAGGTAAGCCTAGTCTCATGTATTGACCTGCCACCCAATTCATATCATTAGGTTTTTTAATCTTTATTTCATAGTAGTCTTTTTCCAAATTTTCGATTGAAATTAATTCTGTCTTGTAGCTTGGTAATTCTTCTGCCATGATATCATCTTCTTTCCATAGAGTTATGTACAACATTATTTTATTTAACTTTTAACATTTTATCAAATATATCGCTCAAGAAATTTTCCCACACAAAAAAGTGTCATTGAGATTCACTCATATCTCAAATGACACTTCGTTATTACTTATTAATCTTTTTTAACACGTCTTAAGCCTAATGCACCCAAGAATCCTGCGATTGAGGCTAAGACCGCACCTAGAACAGAAGTAGATTTACTATTATTTTCACCAGTTTGTGGTAATACTTTTACTGGTTCTGCAACTTTTTTGCCCACTTTAGCTACAGATTTATTTGAAACAGTCTTAGTTACTACTGTTTGTTCTACTTTATTATTTGTAACTTCATTAACTTGTACTTTATTATTGTCTTGTTCTTTATCTGCAAGAACATTTAGTAGCAATACTACATTACCGTATTCATTAACTACTCGGTAATTCTTAGCAGTTTCGACTCCAGTAGCATTTATCCAATTACCAGTACTATCTTTTACTTGTAGTGTATTGTTATTGTAATCTACTAGAACTTTAGTTGCACCATCTTTATCAGTTGTTACAGTCTTAACTGTATCACTAGCTGGTTGATAGTGAACATAGAACTTCCTAGTTACAGTATTACCTGTCAAGTCAACTACACTCAATGTATATACGCGTGTTGTTTCTCCAGTTGCATCAGCTAAGTTAAATGTCTTGCTAAACTTATATGCTGGATATGGATTAGTTACTGTACTTCCATCTTGATGTGCTTCAGTAACAAAGTTCACACCAGAATTGTGGAATTCACGATAATCATTATCTCCATTGAAGAAGAAACGATATCCGTCCAAATTATCAGTAGCTTCTCCAGATACACTAAAGTCTTTATTATTAGTGTAGACTTGGTAATCACCATTGCTATCTAATTGTAAATTAGCCACATTATTTAAGCTAAGTGTTGGAAGAACTGTATCTAAGATTAACTCCATTGTACCTCTAGTTGTTGAACCATCATCTTTTGTATAGATGTAAGCAACAGGTCTTTGTGAAGTTGGTGCTGTATGGAATTGGAAACTAAATGTTCCATCACTATTTAAGTTAACCTTATTTACAGGATCATCTTCATTGTAACTATCTCCTAATACCACCAATGATTTAACATTTGGATCAACCTTACCTGTTAAAGTAAATACTTGTGTTGATGGATTATATACACCATCTTTAACAGCTTGTGCTCCTACCCAGTTGTAATCATTATCTTTTAAGTAGTCAAAGTGGATATCTGGGTTAGCATCTGCACGTGTTGTTAGATCCTTTAGACTGTGTCCTGGTAAATCTCCTGGATTACCAATTGTAGCAGAATCAGCATTTTCTTGAACAATATTTGTTCCTAGTTGTTCCACATTTGTAAAGGCTGGTGCTGGCGTAGGATTCTCTGGATCTGTATCAACACCCAAATAAACACCATTTGCAGAAGTTCTTTGAACATCATTAAATGTTGGTCCTACAACTTCTGTCCATCCTAATAATACAGTTCTACCACTTCTGTTAGTTACCTTTACATGGAACGTTGCCAATCCATCTTTTACATCTGCTTTATATACTACACCTGTAAAGTAATCACGTGCATAAGCTTCAACATTATCCCCCTTAGTAACCGCTGCTTGTACGACTACATCATCCTTGTTGTTACTTACGACTGTATCTAAAACAATACCAAAGTTTTCCTTAACAGTATTATTTACTTGCCATGCAAAAACAGCTTTAGGAGTTGCTGTATTCAATGTATATACTACATCTTTACCAGCTACATCTGATGTAAAGATTACTTTATTAGTATTCGTACTTACAGGAACCACAAAATTACCATTGTCATCAACTTGAACTAATGCACCATTGTAATAGAAATCAGATGTTGCATTTCCACGTAAGTTATAAGTTGAAGTTGCTGCTTGATAATCTGGAGAACTTTGATCGAGTTCTAATCCGTTAGTTGCATTCCAAACAGATACTCTAGTTGTTGCATCATTATTTCCATTTACCAATAAGGTTACTGTTGAAGTATTATCAGCTACATCGCTAACTGCAACTGATAAAGCATTCTTTGCTGCAGTTAGTGCTGCTAAAGTATCACTATCTAATACAGCTTTGAATGTTCCTGATGTTTTAGTAGCATCTAAGAACTTCGAATTCTTGCCATCATTTAACTTATAGCCAAATGTCTTATCATTGACTTTAACTACTGCATAAGAATAATCTGTAAAGCCAGATCCTGTATCTTTATAATCAAAGCTTAAAGTATGTGTTGCAACATCATATTTAACATTTGATAATACTGGAGCTGTTGTGTCGATAACTACTGGATAATCAGCTGTTTGAACCTTGTTTGCACCATCATTATACAAAGTAGCAACATAACGATATGTATATTCACCATCTGCTGCATTTACCATTTCACCGGTCTTATCATCGTATACTTTTCCATCCCAAGCCAAAGTATTTGGATTATTACGCATTGAAACTGATAAAGTTACGTCTTTATTAACTCCACTTTCATAGTAAGACTTATCCAGACCTTGTTCATCTGCAACTACACGAACAACTTTTCCATTCTTATCTAATACTTCAACTTTAAGATCCTTTAGATTTTGTTTAACAAAGGCATATGGTTTTAATAAGTCACTCTTACCATCAGCATTTGGTGAGAATGCAACTTTTCCATCTTGGTATAATTTAGCAACTTGTTGCCAATTATAATTACCTTCAAGATTTACTAAAGCCTTTAAGGAATCTTCATCAGCTACCCCTCTTGGATAGTTATCTTTATTAACAAAGTAGTTACCACCATAGACTGTACCTTCTTGATTAGCAGCTTTGTCAAATACATCTTCACTTGTCATATCACCATAATATGCAAGATATGGAACTACTAGTTGATTTTGACCATCATTTCCTACAAATCTTAACCAACCTTCAACTAATTGATTTTCTTTCAAACCTGTTAAAGATAATGTGAAATTATAAGTTGCGCTTTGTCCAGCTTTAACGGTTACTGTCTTATCTCCATAGACATGTGCTCCTGCTAGATAAACATCGTGGAAAGTTCCTGTATCAGCATCGCGCACTTCAGTTAATCCACCACCAAAATCATCAAAAGTATATGTTTGATCTTTATCGGATAAGTTCTTAAATGTTAGTGCAAATCGAGTTGAATCTCCAACTTTTCTCAAAGATACAGAACTTGTGCCGTCTGCTGCCACAACATATACTGGAGATTCTGTTGCAGCACCTGCATCAATTTCACCAGCACCTTGACGTCTAGGAGAAACTGGAGTGTCATATCCTTGTTGCGTCATTGGTTTAGCTGTATTCATGATTAAAGCTTTAGTAGCTTGAACTAAATCTGCTCCATTTAAGTTAGTAGTAGCTTTTAATCTTTGCATTACTAAAGCTGCAACCCCGGCATTAAATGGACCAGCCATAGAAGTTCCACTCATAGTATTGTAACGATTATCGTTCCCTGTTGAAGTTACACTAACCCCAGGAGCTGATACATCTGGTTTCAAAGTGAAATCTTGTAAAGGACCCCAAGAAGAGAAGTCTGCCATGTCATCACCAGCACCTACAACCGAGTTTTCAGCTGCAACTGTCATTGCATTGCGCGATGCACCTGGATTAGCTACCGTACTACTAGAGAATGGTTCAAAGTTTCCGTCTGCTCCACCTGGTTTATAAGGAACTTCTTCACCAGTAACACTTGCCGAATTACCATTGTTAGAAGCTGAAATGGAGACGAATACACCATGTTGAGTTGCATATTCAACCGCTTTTTGTTCTACGTCATTTAAATTAGCAGCTGCTACCCCTTGACCTAGAGACATTTGAATTACGTTAGCACCTAATTTGACAGCATCATAAATAGCTTGGGCGATATCGTCAGTATTTTCATCAGCAAATTGATCATTAAATACTCGCATCATCATTAATTGTGTTTCAGGAGCTACCCCTACTGCATAATGCTCATCCCCATTAGGTTGACCATCAGCTCCGATGATACCAGCAACATGTTGTCCGTGTTCTGATGCACCCGGACCATCGTCTTTAATCCAGTTGTTATCCCGACTCGCATAATTGTACACAAATGGGAATTTCTCTGAGGCATATTTTCCATAACCTAATTCACTAATTTTCTTATCTGCATCAGCTTGAGAGATTGCTGGAGAATCAGGAGTTTTAGCGAAATCTTTATGGCTTGTATCAGCAACTACCATATCTTGACCTTTATAACCATTATCCCATGCGGCTTGAACATTTCCTTTGACATGGTCTTGATAAGTTGTTGGGGGTACTGTTTCTTGATTTGTATCAGCAGTAGACTTTACTTGTTGAGCAGTCGTAGCTTGATTTTGATTGGTTACTGAATCAACATTACTTGTTTCTGCCTTTTTTACAGTATCATTTTGAACATTAGAAACACTATTGGAACTATTACTATTAGTTGCAACAGTTGTTTGAGCTGTCGTACTATCTTGCACACTCGAACTTAATGCCTGAGTCTTTTCTGTTTTAACACTTTCACTACCACTAACAGTGTCGGCTTGAGCATTAGAAACTGGACTTGTCACTAAAAATGTAACTCCAGAGATAGTAATAATAGCTGATACCACCCACTTAGATTTAGCTTTATAAAGCTTGTAGCGACGTTTTTCGCCTAGCAACTTTTCCATGCACTCATCTCCTTTTCCTAAAAGTTGTTTTTATATTAACATTATTTTAATCTTTAAACAATCATTTTATAATAATTTATTCATTATAAATCAAATTTAAATTCATAATTTATTCATGTATCTGTGATGAATATTTTGTATATTTTCTAATTAACAAGTTCTATTTAATTTTTCTTGTTTTAATGCTATAATTCTTGTAATTTTTTTATAAAGCCCTTGCAAAAACACATTTGAATATAGTACAATTGCATAAGATTAAGGTTTAATAACCCTAATACCTATATTTATTGGGAGTGATTATTAATGAACAAGAACGAATTAGTAGAAGCTATCGCAGAAAAGATGGGTACAACTAAGAAAGAAGCAGAAGCAGCTGTTTCAGCATTCACAGAAACAGTTAAAGAAGCTTTAGTAGATGGCAAGAAAGTACAAATCATCGGCTTTGGTAACTTCGAAGTACGTGAACGTGCAGCTCGCAAGGGTCGCAACCCACAAACAGGTAAAGAAATCGAAATTCCAGCATCTAAAGTTCCTGCATTCAAACCAGGTAAAGGCTTGAAAGATGCTGTTAACAAATAATTATTAATAGATGATTAAAAGACCCTAACTCGCAATTGAGTTAGGGTCTTCTTGTGTCTCTTTCTCTTATCCTTTATACCAAACTTCAAGCAAATCTTTAAAAGTAAATTCTAAATGAGTATGATTTCCTTGCAACAACAAATCTTCAACTATATTTTTATCAAAATTGATATAACCTTCCCATTGGCCTTTATCAGTTATTTCAACATAAATTTCCAATAATTTCTTATCAAAATCAGCATAATTCAATAACCAACTTAATGCACGACGTTTTCGATAACGTTCTTTAGCATTAATTAGGCGATGTTCATAATTTTCATAAGCATCTTTAACTTTTAGATAGCCCAAACTATTATTATCATCTAGAACTTTCTTTGTTTCTCTGTCAATTATTACGTATTTTCTATTTTCACTATCTGATAATTCATCAGACTTTACAGCAGCATATTTTTCTAATTTATCATCTAATATATCTTCCACTTCTATATCTTGATAATCATCTATTGCCGGTAATTCTTCTACAAGAGTGTCTAATTCATCTGCATTTTCTTCTCGCCATAACTCATATTGATCCAAATACCATTGTTCATTCTCACTATATTCTTGTTTTTTATTAGATAGTATATATCCTACCAGTTGATTTTCGTTTCCAGGAATAGCTTGATATTGATATGTTTTATCCAGTCTTTGAATTTTCTTTGGACATGCAATTAAAGATGCAATATCTCCATTATTTTTGTTTCCTAAAACGTTAATGTCTGGTCTTGCTTCAAAATTTAATTGCGTACCTGATGTTAACCTTCCAAGTTTAGCTAGACTTTTCCCGTATCCCAACCAATAATATTTAGCGATCAATTCTTCAGTATCCACTAAACATACATTTTTTAGCAATACAGTTGGATATATGTATTCTAAGCTACTTGATTTTCTTTTACGAACAATCACATCTGCTTTAATAAAAGTTGCAGTAAAATTATATTGAGTTAAATTCTTTAATTTTTTCATATTTACTGTACTCATAATTATCCCCCATTTTTCAGTGCTAATAATAATATACGCAATTCAAAAATTTTCTCGCTAAAATTTAAAATTTATTCGACTTTATT
>OGIC01001061.1_pt1 | contig 10507 bp, 9 predicted proteins | sample 1571681 | NCBI WGS metagenome assembly OGIC01 (sample SAMEA2582046, study PRJEB24529) | metagenome | biome: Human gut stool | place: China | collected 2011
AAAATTTGTTAATGGAACGAAGATCTTTTTTCCTGAAGGAAGATCGACTTGCAGCGAGAGCTTTCCTCCAAGAGTGTTCACATATCTCACGAGATCGGTTAATTTTACGTCCATGGCGTTTCTTTCAATTTTGCCAACAACAGACTGTGAGAGCTGAAGCTTCCTTGCGACTTCTTCTTGAGTCAAGTTTTGTTCGTATCGAAGTCTTGAGATGGCATGCTGCAAGACCATCTGTGAATGCTCCTTCTTAACTTTTTCTCGGAATTCCGGTGTTTTTGAGGCCAGAAACTCTTCCAATGTCACCAACTTTCTCCCATGGGTAAAACATGTGCGGATTTAGAGAAGAGAGCTTCTTCTCTATATGAGTTAAAAGAGTTACGTTAAATTATTTTCTGATCGGCTCCCACCTTTGATCGGCTAATGGTAGGTATTGGTGCGAAAGCGCGGGAGTAAAGTAAGCTGTCCTGCGTTCGCCCGATTACCAATATTCTTTTGAATGAAAAACGGCAAATTCGTCTGCTAACGCAAGACAATCTGTAAGAAAACAGCCCACCATCGTGAGCTGTTTTTAGAGTGAAAGAATGACTTAACGAAGCCAGACTTTATGTCCGTGAGCAAAAGCTCTGGCCACGTAAACGGCACAGACGCCGACGATGTTGCCGGAAAGCGTCAAACCGATCGTAATGGCAGTCCAGTAACCTGCGGCACCCATCGGAGCAGGACTTAAATAATCCGTGAAGGTAAGAATACTGCCCAAGCCCAAACCTAAGCCCCAGAGGAAGACGCCATAGATGACCATCGGCAGGAAAGTGATTCGATAGCCTCGCATGGAGAAGCTGCCGACACAGTTAACCGCGTCAAAAACGTGATAGATGGACGCAAAGCCGATAAGGTAGGTACTGACCTTAATGACGTCCAAATCGCTCGTGTAGAGACCTACAAAGAAGTATTTGCAGAAGTAGAGCAAGGCAGAGACGAACACTGCTAAGCAAATGCAGAACTTCAGACATTTGTAGGTCGCCATTTTTGCCGTTTCAGGAGAATTCGCACCGAGAGACTGCGAAACCAAAACAGAAGAGGTCACACCGATGGCAAGAGGAGCCATGTAAAAGAGCGAAGTTAAGTTCGCAACGATCTGGTGAGCGGAAACGACATCGGCGCCTAAACGAGAAATGAAAATCGTCATGAAGGTAAATGACGTTACTTCAAAGAAGGCGGACAAGCCGATCGGAATTCCGAGCTTAAGCAGGTTCGTTAAGGCCTTGCGGTCAGGCATGGAGATTCGCTTCTGCCGCATCTTAGCGTAGAAGCTGTCGTAGTGCCAGATGACCCAGTAAAGGAAAAGGCTGAGGAATGCGTTGATCGTAGACGATATGGCGCAGCCTGCTCCTCCGAAACTCGGAATAAATGCCCAGCCGAAGATAAAAATGTAGTTCGTGACTGCTTTAACGGCCAGCATGGACAGCGCAATCCACATCGCGACCTTGGGGCGGGATACTGCGGCATTCATCGCCATATAGGCGCGTCCGGCCATCGCAGCCGGAAGACCGATAGCGTTAATCAGAAGGAAGCTTGTCGCGATTTCGGCAACGCGTCCGGTGGAGTTGGTCAGCGTCATCCACATCGGCGTGTAGCACATCAATGCCATGCCGATGATTGCCAGAAGAATGGCGAGCCAAATCGTTTGATGAAGCTCGAAGCCGATTTTCTCGTGGTGGCCTGCGCCGTAGTGATGACCGGCGATCGGAGAGAGCCCCTGCATCACGCCGACCAAAGCGACGAATACAGAAACGGAAACAGCCAAACCAATGGCAACAGCGGCCAAGTCGGTGGAACCGAGATGGCCGGTCATTAAAGTATCAAGTGTTGCTCCGCCGACAATGGCAACGTTGGAGATCCAGACGGGGAGCGAGAGCTTAATAATCGCCCAATAGGAAGTATCCGGCGGTTGAAGCCGGCTCAAAATTCGAGTTGACATACCAAAAAGGCAGAAACTACTTTCTGCGAATTAAGAGGAACTTTTCGCTGCTTCTCGGACGTCCTTGGAAAACATCGACGACTTCATAGCGAAGATCAAGGGTGTTTTCATCGTAATCTCTGTCAACGGCACGCAGGATCCAAGGTGCATCTGCCTGCTTATCAAAGTTGACGCCGCCCCAGTAATTAAAAGCAGCGATATTGCTCAAAGTTAAATGAGAAGCACCGATCTTGTCGAGCGGAATTTTGTTTTCAACGGCAACCGCTTTAAAGTTGTCGACAATAGGCTTCATAGAGCGAGCCCCGTCAATCAAATTGACGAATAAGCTCATGACAATAATCCAAACCGCAGTCAGCCCGGTTCCTGCCATCCAAGCGCCTCTCCAGGAAAAAACCGGGTGCTTGAACAGGCGCCAGAAGACAATTGCGATCCACAGGAGGGTGGCGATAACGGCAAGCAGAAAAAGGAAGACGGAAGTTCCGTGCGGCTCAACATCCGGCGCCAAACGAGTAATAGAGAAAGCCATCTTGGCCGGAACACCTTGTGTCCAGGCAAAGAAGTAAACCCAGACAGCAATCACGGCAAGCGTATAGATGATGCCGGAATACAAATCCAGAAAGTTTTCTCGGCTGCGCTTAAGGCTGACCACGCCGAGTGCAGCTAAAACCGACAGCGAGGGAACTAAGAAAAGCAGCGTGCTGTAGAGTTCCGTCCCTGTAAAAATGACGGAGCATAGTGCAACAACCGAGAAGGAAAGCGGAATAATCAGCGGAGCCTGGCGAATTTGATCTCTCCAGGCATAGATGCCCCATAAGGCCAAAGGCCACAGCGGGAATGTCAGCCAGGAAATGTTCTTGAGAAGCCAAAGGTATTCGTCAGCCGGTAGCGGAGAAAGCGCGGCAAGGCTGATGGAAATCCAGCTCTTGAACCATTCGGTCGCTTCTGCCGGGAAGCAGGCAAAAACTAAAATCGGCCAAAGCATCGCGGTCGCAAAAGCCACAGATAAAGTTAGCACGGCGCGCTTGGAGCGGCTGGTGTAATCAGGCGTCAGGAAAATTGCGACCCAGGCTCCGAAGAAACACCAAAGGCCGGCGCCGGGACTGCTGGCCAAGGCAATGGCGCCGATGGCAAGACCGGCAATAATTGAACCGCGCCACAGATATTCGAGACTTAAAACGATGCCGTAGAAAGCTAAAGCCGAGAAGGCGAGCAGGCACGTAACCGGAGTCAGTTCGTGGAAGGCGGCGATGATGCCGTAGGTACCCACGGTCAGAAGAACGGCAATGTCGGCGACTAAGCGTCCGTAGTCTTTTCGCGCGGCTTCTCCGCCGAAAGCAAAGCTCACAGGCTGGGCTTCGTCGCGACGGGAAAGAAGATAGGTGGAGTACCAAATCGCGGCCGTGGTCACTGCAAACCATAGACCGGCAGTAATATGGAAGGCCTCTACGTTGCCGAAGAGGGGACCGAAAACTTTAATGCTGAGCGCTGCAAACCAGAAAGAAAGAGGACCGACGTCGGAAGCCGGGAATCCGTTGACGTTCGGGAGAAGCCAATCGGCTAAAGAGCCGTTGGCCATGTTCCAGGCTACACCGAACGAAATCAGAGACTTTCCGCTCCATACATCCGTAGAAAAGAACAACGGCAGCACGAACGCAGCTAAAAGTGCAATTAATGCCGCTCTCGGAAGTTTGCCGGCAGCCGATGCGCTGACGACGGCCGGAGAGGAATGGTTACTTAACATCGAGGCAGTGTGGTTGTAGACCTGAAAGGTGCGATTTTACTAAGAAAAAGGGCAGCTCAAAAGGCTGCCCTTCGGATCAGTATGAAACTGAAAAATTATTTTTTAGCCTTAGCAGCCTTGGCAGCTTCAGCAGAAGCGTTGAGGGCAGCAGACTTAGCAGCAAATTTCTGACGGAATTTTTCAACACGGCCGGCTTCGACGATACGTGTCTGAGCGCCAGTGTAGAAAGGATGAGATTCGCTGGAGGTATCAAGCTTAACCTGCGGATAGGTAACGCCGTCGATTTCAACGGTGTCACGAGCGTCGGCAGTAGAGCGAATGATGAAGGTCTTGCCGATGGACATATCGGTGAAGGCAACTTCACGATACTGCGGATGAATATTCGGTTTCATGTGTATTCCAAAAAATGTCGGTCGCCACCAACCTTGCGAGACCGCTCACCGTTGTGAGTCTTACATCCGGCATGTCAGAACGTGCCTAAGTTAATAAAAACAAGGGCAAAATTATACCCAAATTTCTTTTTAAAGCAAACAGATGTCGCTCATCGGCGCATCATGGCAAAGAACTCAGCGTTGTTCTTTGTCGGGCGCATCTTATCAAGCAGGAATTCCATTGCCTGGATTTCGTCCATGTCGTAAAGGAACTTTCTGAGAATCCAAATGTTCTGAAGTTCCTGCGGAGCCAGAAGCAGTTCTTCCTTACGGGTTCCGCTCTTGGCAACGTTGATGGCCGGGTAGACGCGTTTTTCAGCAAGACGGCGATCCAGATGGATTTCCATGTTGCCGGTGCCTTTGAATTCTTCATAAATCACATCGTCCATACGGCTGCCGGTTTCAACCAGAGCGGTACCGATGATGGTGAGAGAGCCGCCTTCTTCCAGGTTGCGGGCTGCGCCGAGAATACGTTTCGGGCGCTGCAGGGCGTTGGAGTCTACGCCGCCGGTAAGCACTTTACCGGATGTCGGAACCACGGTGTTGTAGGCGCGGGCCAGACGCGTAATGGAGTCAAGCAGAATAACGACGTCTTTCTTGCTTTCAGCCAGGCGCTTGGCTTTTTCGATGACCATTTCAGCAACCTGAACATGGCGAGTAGCCGGTTCGTCGAAGGTGGAAGCAATGACTTCGCCTTTAACGGAGCGTTCCATTTCTGTCACTTCTTCAGGACGTTCGTCGATCAGAAGGACCATCAGGATGACGTCCGGATAGTTAGCGGTAATCGCGTGAGCGATATGCTGCATTAAAACGGTCTTACCGGACTTCGGAGAAGCAACCAACAGAGCACGCTGTCCCTTGCCGATCGGAGCCAGGATATCGATCAGACGACCGGTAAGGTTTTCGTCGCCGGAAATGTTGCGTTCAAGTTTGAGCGGCTGATTCGGGAAAAGCGGAGTCAGGTTCTCAAAAAGAATGCGGTGTTTAAGAGCTTCGGGAGGAAGACCGTTGACTTTGTCGACTTTGACCAAAGCAAAATAGCGCTCGCCGTCCTTCGGAATGCGGACTTCACCTTCAACCGTGTCGCCGGTATGAAGATTGAAGCGGCGGATCTGAGACGGAGAGATATAAATATCTTCCGTACTGGCTAAATAAGAAGAAACAGGAGAGCGAAGGAAACCGAATCCGTCAGGAAGGATTTCTAAAGTTCCGTCACCGAAAATCTGTTCGCCGGCTTTCGCGCGCTTCTTCAAGATGGCGAACATGAGTTCCTGCTTGCGAAGGCGGCTGGCGTTATCAACGTCGAGTTCTAAAGCAATGTCAAGAAGCTCGGAAACGTGCTTGGATTTTAGGTCGGATAAATGCATAGGAATAGAAGCTCTTGCGAATGAGGATTGCACAATAATCCCAAACGAAGAGGTTTAAATAAAAGAGGGAGGAAGAACAAAGAAAGGAAGAGAGCAACGGTCCGATAAAGAGGAAATCGAACCGTTGTAAAGCAAAATTAGATGAAGTTCTTGAGGAATTCAGAGAACTGAGCGGAATTCATAGCGCCGGCCTGCTGAGCCTGGAGCTGGCCGTCTTTGTAAACGGCAAGAGTAGGAATACCGCGAACGCCCAGCTGAGAAGCGACATCCTGGCATTCATCAACGTTGTATTTAACGATCTGAACACCGTCGGGAAGGGATTCGGCAGCTTTTTCAAGAACCGGTCCGAGCATACGGCAGGGACCACACCAGGGAGCCCAGAAGTCAACGACTACAACACCTTTTTGATTCAGGACGTCGTCAACAAAGCTGGCGTCTGTAACTTGTTTTAAGGCCATTTTTTAAATTACCTCCAATTATTGATTCCCCGGAACCAAGATGGCTCCAACGGATGATGGGATACTATCACCGAGAGGGCTTAGAGCTAATTCAAAAGCCCCAAAAAGGTGAAACAAATTTCTTGTAACTATACACACTTGAAAGAGACTTGAGCGCGTGCTCGGGCAATGTCAAATCCGGTCAGACAAATCGAAAATAGTGAGAGCGTCGGCGCTGTCTGCCATAACAAGGATTTGTAAGGTTCGGTATCAAGACATCTCAGGCACGAAATTAAAGATAAACGCTCCGAATTCGTTGACGAAAAAGAAACAGCGCCGAGGAGATAGACAATTGGTCTTCTCCGGACGGCGCCGGTGCTTCAAGAGAGGAGTTTAGTTTTCTGCCAGCTCAACCTCTTTTTGAAAGAGCTTGCCCGTGTAGTCAACCTTGACGACAACACGTTTTTTCTGTGCGTGAATCTTCTTAGGGGCGGGAGCTTTACGGATAACGGCCGTTTTCTGAACTTTAAATTTACCTTGAGCGTAAGCTGCCGGGTCCCAGCGGCCGACGAGCTTGGCATTGGCCACGCCGGAGAATGCGAGCATCAACGCGATTAAAGGAACGCAGAATCTGATCAATTTCTCCTCCTCAAAGGTGGTAAACAGATGTTACCACCGCAGATTGAGAAAGGCCATTTTTCGATGAAGCACGGCAGGGCGAACGTACATAATTTTTAACAAAACATCCTTAACTCATTAAAAAGTCGACAAAAACTATTGACTTTTTTTGAAATATGACATATAATATATATGTCTATAATTTAATAGGTGGCATGATGGCTGTCAGCAAGGAAATCCTCGACCTTATCCCGGAAGGCTGCAAGGTCAACTGGAACGAGAAACAACAACGCTTCTATGTGTACAAGTCCACTTATTACTACAGTAAGGAACACAAAAGATCTCGTGAACAGCGTACCCAGGTCGGTACGATCGTTAACGGCGTATTTACTTATGCCAAAAGCTACCTGCTTAAACAGCAAATCAAGGATTTGAAGCAGGAGGTTAAGTCTTCGACTGCTGATGTCGTTAACAAAACTTCTGAAATTCTGTCCAATGAGGTCATTGATCCCCGTCAGGCTGCGAAGGTTCAATATCCTTTGGCGTACGTGTATTTGGTTGCTCTGCTCAGCTCGTTGTCCGGGCAGACAAGCTGTGTTCAAATCGCTGATTATTGGAGCAACCATCGGGCAGCTCTGGAAACAGTATTTGAAGACTTTCCTAAGCAGGACATTTCTCACGATACCGTTCGGCGTCTTCTTATGCTGATAGATCCTGAACAATTCCAGGGCTTTTACGGCAGACTTGTAGAACCGCTGCTTCACAAATTTACTTCTCGAATTGTTGCAGTGGACGGTCAAGCGGTCAAAGCCTCCAGAAGAAGTGGAGAAAGAGCCGGTAAATACATCCTTACCTTCTATGACACTGAAAATGGAATTGCTTTAGGACAAAAGCTCATCGGGAACAAGGAAAACGAGATCACGCACGCCGCCTCAATGGTTGAGGGGCTCGATTTGGCAGGATGCATTGTTACGACCGATGCGCTCAATACGCAGGAAAAGTTCGCTTCAGCTTTAATCCAAAGAAAGGCAGACTACTGCCTTGCGGTGAAACAGAACCACAAATCGTTGTTTTATGACATACAGTTAAGTTTTGTGGATCGCACCGAAACCCGCACGCTGGAGATCGAAAAAGTTGAACTCGGACATGGAAGAATTGAGACAAGAAAGATTTCTGTGCTTCCGGGAAGTTGTCTGTCTGCAGCCTTATTGAAGAAATGGATAGGGCTGGATGAAGGCACGATCATTAAAGCTACGACAGAGAGCATTAACAAGACAACCGGCGAGATCAGTTCTCTTGATCGCTACTACATTAGCTCCCTGAACTTCTTTAATGCCCATATCGCAGAACAATGTGCCAGAGCCGTTAGACGTCATTGGGGAATTGAAAATGACCTCCACTATGTTCTGGATGTTAACTTCTACCAAGATAGGACACAGTGCAAAAACGCTAACTATCTGCAAAACAGAGTCCTCTTGAATAAATGGGCGCTTGGGATGATCAGAAAACTTCAAAAAGAAGAGGAAACCGAAACCGGCAAAGAGGCTAAAAGCGTGAAGCGAATCATGGCTAAGCTGCAGTCTCCGACGGCTGCTCTGGAGGCGTTGGCCACGCTAATTAACAAATAAATTCATGCGTAGCCCCTGAAGGCGAGAAGACTAAGAAAAAAATTAGTTGAGGGGATATTAAAATCATTCCATTTTTCTTCTCAAAATACTTATCTTAAGATTCTTAAGAAATTTATTTTTGTATTGTGATGGCTTATCGTTAATACTTTTCCAATATTGGCTGTACACAAAATAAAATCCAGCACAATAGGGGTTTTCAAGGTTTTAGTAATTTCCCTCCTTATTGTATCGGAGGGTGCGATGTGACCTTCCTCATAGCTATCTCTTAAGAAAACTTAATGTTAAAATTTCTAACAAGAGGTTCTTGGATCTCTATGATTCTGAGAAAACTTATAACAACCCCTCTTACTCGAATGTATTTTGACTTGGAGTACCAAATGAAGGTCTTTAACAGACGTAATGTATTGAAAGGCGGTTTAGTTGGCTCTATGGCAGCCGGTTTTGCTTCTTTCATGGGCGCTTCCCATGCAGCAGAACCCGCAGCAAAGGCACCCGCCCAGAATGATAAAAATACTTATGACGTGATCGTGCTTGGCGCCGGTCCCGCCGGATTGGTTACTGCCATCGCTGCTAAGCAGGCTGGTGCAAAGAAAGTAGTTGTATTCGAAAAACGCGACCGTCCTGACGGCAACGCTATTTTTGCCTTAGGTTCCGTTTGCGGCTGGGGCTCCCGTCATCAGAAAGAGCAGGGCATCAAAGATACCGCTGACGATTTCTACGCCATGATGATGGATGTTTCCAAGCAGATGGGCGACAAGGCTTTGAACCGTACTTATACCGATAATATTTCTGCCGGCATTGACTGGCTGGAAAAAGACATCGGCGTGAAGTTCGGTAAGATTCGTCCGATGCCGTATCCGCGTCTCGGCCGTACATGCCGTGTTGACGGCGAAGGTCTCACCGGCGGAGCCCAGCTCGTGAAGAAACTTCTTGCGGCTGCCGCTAAAGAAGGCGTTGAAATTAAGTTCGAACACAAAGGTATTGAACTTCTCCACGACGACAAGATGCGTGTCACAGGTGTCAAGATTCAGACACCTGCCGGACAGGAAGAATATTTCTCCAAGGGCGGTGTTGCAATTGCAACCGGCGGTTTCTCCGCTAACCCTGAAATGGTTGACAAATACATCGGCGGCTGGGCGACCCGCATGGTGCTCCGCGGCTCCAAGTCCACAACCGGTGAAAACATTTCTCTGACGCTTCCGCTTTATGCCAAGTGCGTCAACATGGACCAGTTCCATGCCGGCCCGATTATCGGCGCAACCCACGTCAACCCTGCAGACGTCTTGAACTCCGGCTACGGCATCCAGGTCAACACTTCCGGCAACCGTTACATGGATGAAAACAACACCTATGTGATTAAAGCCAGAACAACCGCTCAGAAGACACTGGACAATACCGGCTGGGTTATCGTTGACTCCACTTGCCCGGTTCTCGATAAAGTTATTCCCAAATTCGATATGCTGAACAGCCCGTATGGTAAGGCCGACACGATCGAAGAAGTGGCTAAGCAGGCCGGTCTGCCTCCTGCCAAGATTGTGGCGCTCGTGAAGGAATACAACGAAGCGGTCAAGAACGGTACGTTAGGCAAGATGAATCCGCCGAACACCTACAAGAAACCGCATCTGATTGAAAAAGCTCCGTTTTATGCAGTTCCTCTGCAGGGCGGTATGACCGCTACATTCGGCGGCCCGCTGATCAACACGAAGGCTGAAGTTCAGAACTTGGACGGCAAGACCATTCCCGGTCTCTATGCAGTCGGCAACTCTTCCGGCGGTATCTTCTTCCATAACTATGCCGGCGGCGCTCAGTTAGGCGCAGCCACCGTATTCGGAAGAATTGCCGGTAAAGAAATGGCTCAGAGAGCCGCTGCTGCAAAGTAAGAGGAGATCAAAAATGAAAAAAACATTACTCGTTTTAGCTTCCGCTCTTTTCGGAATGAGCGTCGGTCTTTCCGTTTATGCAGCTGAGGCCAAGACACTGGGACAAATTCACGGTGCTATGTGGCCGAAGAGCAAAGACGGCTATGTCACTAAGTATCAGTGCATGCAGTGCCACGGTGACTATGACAAACTGGCTAAACAGACAGCCGATCTGGTTCCCAATCCCCATCATTCTCACTTGGGTCAGGTGAACTGCGAAGACTGCCATAAGGCCAACCTGTCTAAACCGGTTCTTATGTGCAACCAGTGCCATAACTTTACCATTCGCAAGGATGGCAAACCGATTGAACTGGCCAAGTAATTTAGTCTCTGACTAAAACAGAAAATCCCGCAGTTCCTAAAGAACGAGCGGGATTTTCTTTGTCCG
>OGIC01001065.1_pt1 | contig 10456 bp, 6 predicted proteins | sample 1571681 | NCBI WGS metagenome assembly OGIC01 (sample SAMEA2582046, study PRJEB24529) | metagenome | biome: Human gut stool | place: China | collected 2011
GATCCTAGGCATTACTTTTAAGGAAAACTGTCCTGATATCCGTAACACAAAGGTAGTGGATATTTACACGACATTGCATGAGTACACGGACAATATCACTGTGTTTGATCCGCACGCCAACGTGGAAGCTGTGAAACACGAATATGGTGTGACAGTGGTAAATATGTTACCTTCAGATAGTTATGACGCTGTTATCCTCGCTGTTGCTCACAATGAGTTTTTGGAGATGGATATGACTTCTTTGGGTAAAGCGAACAGCGTGCTTTATGATGTGAAAGGTATTTTGCCGAAAGAGTTTATTGACGGGAGATTGTAAGATATGTTATCAGTAATTTGTCCTATATACAACGAAGAGAAGTATATCGGCCAGTGTGTTGAGTCGATTCTTGCACAGGATTATCCAAAGGATGATTTGGAGATATTGTTTGTGGATGGAATGAGTACAGATGATACTCGTTGTATTGTAGTTAACTATTCCAATGAATATCCATTCATCAAATTGTTTGACAACCCGAAGCGGATAGTACCTTGCGCCATGAATATAGGCATAAAGGCATCGAAGGGGGATATTATTATCCGTTTGGATGCCCACGCTAGTTATCCGACAAATTATTTCTCGGCGTTGATTGGGCGAATTGTAGAATTAGACGCTGATAATGTAGGGGTGGTTTGCAAAACAGACGTGTTGAATAAAACCCCAAAGACATTGGCTATACGTGAAGTCTTAAGCAACAAGTTTGGTGTGGGAAATTCTGTGTTCCGTACAGGTGTTGATAAAGTGATGAAGGTGGATACTGTTCCATTTGGTTGCTATCGACGAGATACATTTGAGCGATTTGGAATGTATGATGAACGATTAATTCGTAATCAAGACTTTGAGCTAAATTATCGTATAAGAAAAGGTAGTGGACGTATATTTATCGTTCCTGATAGTAATTGTACGTATTATGCTCGCGAATCATTCAAAAAATTGTGGATTCAAAATTATAAGAATGGCTTATGGGGTATTCGTACGGTTCTGTTTACAGGGAATAGCAACTCTTTAGCGTTACGGCATTATATTCCTATGATTTTTGTGTTGTCATTGATAGTTCCTCTGTTTGCTTCTTTACTTTGGGGGCCTTTTATGGGTATTGGAGGTTTGTCTTTATTGGCCTATTTGCTAATGATAGGTGGGGTAAGTTTCTGTATAGCAATACGGAAACATCTTAATATATTATATTTATTGTTGGGGTTTGCTACGTTGCATCTATCGAATGGCTGTGGAATGCTTGTTTCTTTATTTACTGCTAAGTCGTATGTGAGGCGCATTAATGCGCAACGACAATGATTGGGTCTTATTGAGATTGTATTTATTAATCATTCATTTTATGAAAAAGATACTTTTCTCGCCTCCAGATATGTCGGAGGCTGAAATTAATGGAGTGTGCGATGCCTTGAATTCCGGTTGGATCACGACAGGACCTCGTACTAAAGAGTTTGAGCGTAAGATAGCCACTTATTGCCATACGAATAGAGCTGTATGCTTGAATTCGGCTACGGCTTGCATGGAATCAATATTGCGGGTATTAGGAGTTGGGGCGGGCGATGAGGTGATCACTAGTGCTTATACCTATACGGCCACTGCTAGCGTGACTTGCCATGTCGGGGCGAAGGTGGTGATGGTGGATACAGCTCCGGATTCTTTTGAGATGGATTATGATAAATTGGCGAAGGCTATAACCCCTAATACAAAAGTAGTGATCCCTGTGGATCTTGGCGGGGTTATGTGTGATTATGACCGGATTTATGAGGCAGTAGAGAGTAAACGGCATTTATTCAAATCTGCGAATGAGATCCAGAAAGCGTTTGGTAGGGTCATTGTATTAGCGGATTCGGCACATGCCTTTGGTGCTCAATGGCATGGAAAGATGTGTGGTGGGGTGGCAGATTTTACCTCTTTTTCCTTTCATGCAGTAAAGAATTTAACAACGGCGGAAGGGGGGGCTTTGACTTGGCGTACGGTTTTAGGTGTGGATGATGAGACTTTGTATAAGCAATTTCAGCTATTGTCATTGCATGGTCAAAATAAGGACGCTTTAGCGAAGACTCGGCTGGGTGCTTGGGAATATGATATCGTGGCTCCTTATTATAAATGTAATATGACGGATATCATGGCCGCTATCGGTATGGCTCAATTCGAGCGTTATGCGGGAATGCTTTCCAGACGACAGGAGATCATCCGCCGTTATAATGAGGCGTTAGCTACTTATCGTACGCAAACACTGAATCATTTGAATGGGGACCATATTTCCAGCGGACATTTGTATTTGGTGCGGTTATTGGATAAGAGTATCGAACAAAGGAATGAGATTATCATCAAAATGGCAGAACGGGGAATCGCTTGTAATGTACATTATAAACCGTTACCCATGATGACTGCTTATAAGGCGTTAGGCTTTGATATCGCAGATTATCCGAATGCTTACAACCAATACCATAATGAGATTACTTTACCCTTACACACCAGTCTTACGGATGAGGATGTGGAGTATGTGATTTCTAATTTTGTTGATATTATTTCCCAATAAAATAATCCAAACGATTTGAAACGTATATTTGATATTGTAGCGAGCGGGATAGGGCTTATCTTGCTTAGTCCTCTATTTGTCATTTTGGCAATTTGGATTAAGTGTGATTCTATCGGTCCTGTCTTTTATAAGCAAGTTCGTGTAGGGCGTAATAATATGGATTTTCAGCTATTTAAATTCCGTAGCATGCGTGTGGGTTCAGATAAGAAAGGGCTTATTACAGTGGGTGGACATGATCCTCGGATTACTCGGTCCGGCTATTATATCCGTAAATACAAATTGGATGAATTTCCTCAATTGATTAATGTGTTTAAAGGGGATATGAGTTTGGTTGGTCCTCGTCCGGAAGTTCGTAAGTATGTTGATATGTATACGGAAGAACAAATGCATGTGTTGGATGTTAGGCCGGGCATTACAGATTTGGCTTCTATTCGGTATCGAAATGAGAATGAACTTCTTGAGCGGGTTAATGATCCTGATAAGTATTATGTTGAAGTAATAATGCCAGATAAATTGCGTATTAATCTGGAATATGTTGCCAGACATTCCTTTACTTTCGATATAAGATTGATATTTCAAACATTTAGAGCTATTGTATCGGAATAGCCCAAAAGAGCTTTTATTCTATAGATTATTCGTGTAACTACATAAACAAGAATTGATATGAGGGATCCTTTTTCTCGACTATCTACCTGGTACTTTTCCAAGAAATCCTTACCCTATTGGGGTATTATCTTGCTGGATTGCTGCTTGATCCTATTTTCCGGCTTATTGGTGTATACCTTGAATAACGGGGTATTATCAACCTTGGATATCTTAGGGCATCTATTGGTCACGCTGTTGGTATGCCTGATTCCTTATCTGGTAGGCTTTCGCCTGTTCCATACCTATTCGGGGATTATACGTTATTCCTCTTTCGTGGACTTGCAAAAGGTGGGGTTCGCCGTCTTGTTTGGCTTGATTTGTGTGGTCGTGTTTCAGGCACTGACCGATTTCTCTCCTTATTTGATGTATATCCGTAAACGGGATCTGATCCTCTCCGCGTTGTTGGCTATGAGCTTGATGTGGATGATGCGTGTGTTCGTTAAATTCTTTTATGTGAGTACTTTCCGGGTGGCTAAGGCGGAGCGTGCGTTTATCTATGGCGTGAAGCAAGGTGGGGTGAGTTTGGCGAAGAGTATCCAGAATCAGGATCCGGCCCGGTTTGTGCTGGCGGGTTTTATCTCGGACATAGCGGAGATAGAGTATCGATATTTAATGGGAGTCAAGGTTTATCCGAATGATGAGGAATTGGTTTCTGTGATGAGGAAAAAACGGTCTAATGTCTTGCTGGTGTCTCCATTGAAAGTTGAGGCGATCCGGAATAATCAGGAGATGGTGGACAGGCTGATCAAGGCGAATATAAAGATCTATATGACTCCTGCCGCCCAAGAGTGGGACGGGAAGAGCGACTTGAACCATACCCAGCTGCGGGAGGTGAATATAGAGGACTTGCTGCCCCGTGATAAGATCGAGATAGACTTGGAGGCTGTGAGGAAGCAGCTTACCGGTAAGCGGATTCTGTTAACAGGAGCCGCCGGGAGTATCGGCAGCGAGATCGTGCGGCAGGTAGCCCAGTTCGCCCCGGAACGTATGGTCTTGATAGATCAGGCGGAGACTCCCTTACACGATGTCCGCTTGATGATGGCTCGTGGGTGGCCGGATATAGAATCCTATACGGTTGTGAGCGATATTTGTGTGCGTGAACGCATGGAGGAGCTGTTCGAGGAGCATCGTCCGGATTACGTGTTTCATGCCGCGGCTTACAAGCATGTGCCTATGATGGAGGATAATCCGGAGGAGAGTGTCCGCAACAACGTGGACGGTACCCGGGTGATCGCAGACTTGGCGGTGAAATACGGCACGAGGAAGTTCGTGATGGTATCGACCGACAAGGCGGTGAATCCCACGAACGTGATGGGCTGCTCGAAACGTATTTGCGAGATCTACGTGCAGAGCTTGGATCAAGCCATCAAGGATGGGAAGGTGAGCGGTCGCACGCAATTCGTGACGACTCGTTTCGGTAATGTGCTGGGATCGAACGGTTCCGTGATCCCGTTATTCAAGGAACAGATCAAGCGGGGCGGTCCGGTTACGGTGACGCACAAGGATATCATTCGTTTCTTCATGCTGATACCGGAGGCTTGTAAGCTGGTCCTAGAGGCCGGTACGATGGGTAATGGGGGAGAGATCTTCGTGTTCGATATGGGTAAACCTGTACGGATCGTGGATCTGGCTGAGCGGATGATCCGTCTGAGCGGGGTGAAGGGAATCGAGATCCGGTTCACGGGATTGCGAGACGGGGAGAAGTTGTATGAGGAGGTACTCAATGAGGAGGAGACCTCCAAGCCTACTTTTCATCCGAAGATCAAGATCGCCCAAGTCCGTGCGTATGATTATGCGGACGCCAATCTGCGGATTGATGCCTTGGTACGTGCTTGTGCCGTGGAGGGGGATATGCAGATCGTGAAGCGGATGAAGGAGATCGTTCCCGAGTTCAAGAGCCAGCATTCTAAATATGAGGTTCTGGATAAATGAATTGTAGAAAAATAAATAAGATGTAGAAAGAAGGTCTCTCATTGCGGGGGGCCTTTTTTTATGAGATAAGCGTTGTCTTTGGGATAGTATTTCGTATTTTTGCTCATACAATTTAATTAGTGTTGTTTGTGATAAGATGAAGGAATGAGTATGGTACGAATAAGAAAGATATTGCTGGTTGTTGTGTCTGTGTTGGTCGGGATCTTTTTCATACTTCCCTTGATCGGGGTTGGTATACTGAAATGGGCGGTCTTACCTCCGGAGAAGCTGACACCGCTGGTCGTAGAAAAAACAAACGAATTCATAGAGGCGCACTTGGAATGTGAGCGGGTGGAGTTGACTTATTTTGAGACGTATCCTTATCTGGGAGTGAAGTTGACGAATGGGCGTTTGATCTCAAATCTGGCTGAGGATTCTATAGGCTATCAGGAGGATTTGATGATTCCTTCGGATTCCTTGTTGTCTTTCAAAAAAGCGATCGTCGTATTTAACCCTACGGATTATCTGTTTAGCGGGAAGGTGACGATTCCTCGGGTTATCATGGATAGTATCCGTTTTTATGGTTATGTGAATGAGGAGGGAAAGGCGAATTGGGAGATTTATCAAAGTGAGATGGATTCGGTAGATGAATCATCGTCATCTCCATTGCCTAAAATAGATTTGCAGCAAGTGCATATTACGAATGGACACTTTGTCTATGATGACCGCCAGCAGGATTTATATACGGCGATCGATGGTTTCTTTTTACATATAGACGGCCTTTTGACCCAACGAGGAAATAAGTTGGATGTGGAGACCGGTTCTTCCTCGATCGTATTCCGTAGCCCGTCTTATTCTTTGGCGAATAAGTTAGCGTTACGCTTCAAGGGACGTTTGTTGTTGGCTGACGGACTTCGCCGGATTGGGTTGAGGGACGCGGAGTTGCTGGTGAATAACCTGCCTTTTACGGCGGATGGCTTTATGGTACCGGCTACCGAGGATAATCCGTCACGGATCGATATGACTTTCGGGTTGAAGGTTTCCGATATGAATGATCTCTTACATTTTATTCCGGATGAATATTTTAAGGATCGGGATAAAACACTTGCTGAGGGACGTATTATTTTGGAAGGGGATATCCGTGGAGAATTAGGGGATAGTATTGTTCCGACCGTGAACTTATGCTGCAAGATAGAGGATGGTTCTTATCATGTAAAAGGTCTTGAACAGGGGATCGATACATTGCGCATGGACGTGGATTTACATTTGAATGGCGCTTACCCGGATTCTTCTTATGTCTCTTTGGAGGAGTTGACATTGATCGGGTTGAATACCTCGTTGACCATGAGTGGCGAGGTTAGGGATATCTGGAGGAATCCCGCGATTCGGGCGGAGATGAAAGGGCAGGTCGATTTTACCCGTTTGGCTAAAGAGTTCTTGAATCCCGACACACTGCTGCTGGAGGGTACCATGATGGCTGATTTATCTACGGTGTTTAAGGTGGATGATATCGTGAATAGCCGCTTCGCCAAGGTCAAATCATCCGGCAATTTGACGGTTGATCGCTTCAAGGCGTTTAGTAAGCCGTTAGGCGTGGATATGTATATCGCTGGGGCGAATCTGTTTGTAGGATCTACGGAAAATGAAAGTAAATATCTGAATGCGAAAGGATTGTTGAGCGCTAATCTATCGGTGGATACCTTGAATATAAAGTATAAGGATGAGATCAGTACGAATATCGGTGGATTGAAGATGGTAGCCAATACGACGCCGGTTATTGATACAACGGCTGTTATCCCTATGACCGCAGGGTTGGAATTTGATCATTTACGCACCAAGTTGCCGGATTCTACCTGGATGGTGGCCGGTAAGACCGTGTTGAAAGGGGGCATCAAGGCTTCTTCTACAGATAAGCGGATCCCTATGGCGGGAGCTACGATCTCGGTGGACACCTTAAAATATATTCTTATCCCTTTACGGACGGGTATGGTTCTGACGGAAAGCCAGTTCTCTTTGGAAGCATTACCTTATCGGCAAGCGATCCGTCAACAACGTGAACGCCGTATTGCCGCCGGTGATACCTTGCGCAGGCGCACGCAGACCACCCGAAGGGCGAATAGACAGCGGTCGCAAGTGGATTCGGTCGCTTCCTCAAACAGTGTCTTACGCCAATGGGAGGCTCGGGGACAAGTGAGGTTTAAGCAATTGAGGGGCTTTAGCCGCTTATTCCCCATTCCGATGTATATTGATGAGACAAGCGTGAAATTCAATACTAACAATATGACGTTGAGTGGTGCCCGCCTGCATTTAGGAAAGAGCGATCTTACTTTGAGCGGAGAGCTTAGCGACATCCGGCGGGCCATGCTACGGGGAGGAAAGCTGAAAGCGAATTTCGAGTTGGAATCCGATCTGATCGATTGTAACCAGTTGATGCTAGCTATAGGTAAAGGTTTGCAGTTTTCTGATCAATTGGCATCCAATTCGGTTGGGGCCTTCTCGGAAGATAGTATCTCCGTACTGGAGACAGATCATCTATTAGCGAATACCGTGGATAGTGTCGCTACGGATTCGATCTCTCAACTATTTGTCGTTCCGAAATTCTTGGATCTGACGCTTCATACAAATGCTAAAAAAATAGATTTTAAGGATCTGAAGTTGGAGGATGTGAAAGGTGAGGTTGTAATCCGGGATCAAAGTATCAATCTGAGCGATTTATGTATGAGTTCGAATATCGGCTCCGGAGATTTGACGATGGTTTATACGACTAAGACGGATCAAGAGGCTACGATGGGATTTGAGTTGTCTTTAGATGATATTTTAGTGGAACGGTTAATCAGTCTATTCCCGGATATCGACACATTGGTCCCTATGCTTCGTTCCTTCGAAGGCATGGTAGATTGCCAGATGACGGCGACTTGCAAGGCGGATTCTACGATGTCCGTGTTGCTGCCGTCTGTAAATGCCTCTTGCTACCTGAGCGGAAAGAATATGGTGCTGCTGGATGGTGAGACATTTACCGAGATATCGAAGACGCTGATGTTTAAGAATAAGAAGCGGAATATGATCGATAGCATAGCGGTAGATTTAGCGATCCATGATAACAAGATCGAGGTATTCCCATTCTTGGTGGAGATGGACCGGTATAAAGTAGCCGTAGGAGGAACGCATAATTTGGATATGACGTTCGATTACCACCTCTCGGTTTTAAAATCGCCGGTACCGTTTAAGCTGGGTATCGATATAAAAGGGAATTTGGATGATTTCAAGTTCAAGATAGTGAAATGTAAATATAAAGATTTCTTGAAACCTGCCAAGCAAGCGGAACTGGATAGTACCCGCAGGAATGTGCGTGAGGAGATACGCGAGACGATCCGGAAACAAATAAGAGAGGCCGCTCCCGAATTAGGAAACAGCCTCTCTGAGATTCATCCACATACACACGGTCACGTTGAGGAATCAACGTGATCCATACATTTGCTCGTAATATTTCATGTAATCTCCACCGGTGATATCCTCTACCCATTTTTGGTTCTCAAGATACCAACGGATGGTTTTTACGATACCGACCTCGAAGCAGGTCTCTGGTGTCCAGCCTAATTCGTTGGTAATCTTCGTCGGGTCGATGGCGTATCGTTGATCATGGCCCAGACGGTCTTTTACGAATGTAATCAAGCTGTCGTTGATCCAGTCGATAGAGATTTGTCCATCGGCACCGATCTCTTTTTTCTTTAATACTTGGCGATATTCCGGTTGTTCGGTCATTAGTTGATGGATCGTCCGGATCGTGAGTTTCACGATCTCGATGTTCTGCTTCTCGTTATGACCGCCTACGTTGTAAACCTCTCCCACACGCCCGTGGTGGATTACGGCGTCGATCGCCTTGCAATGATCCTCTACATATAACCAGTCGCGTACGTTTGTGCCGTCACCATATACAGGTAGGGATTTACCTTCCAATATGTTCTTTATGATTAAGGGAATCAATTTTTCCGGGAAATGGTAAGGTCCGTAGTTGTTGGAACAACGGGTAATAGATACCGGCATCTTATACGTCTCGTGATAAGCCTTTACGAATAAGTCTGCGCTTGTCTTGGAGGCGCTGTACGGGCTACGGGGATCTAAAGGCGTGGTCTCGTGGAAATACCCTTCGGCACCAAGGCTTCCATAGACCTCATCGGTAGAGACTTGATGGAAACGTACACCTTCACGCCATACCGGATAACCTGTCTCGGCCTTACCGGTAACCCATGCTTTTCGTGCGGCGTCCAATAGGTTTTGTGTACCAAGGATGTTGGTTTGCAGGAATAGCTGGGGATTTTCGATGCTTCGGTCTACATGACTTTCAGCGGCGAAGTTCACGACATAATCGAAGTTGTATTTCTCGAATAGCTGGTCGGCCAAGGCACGGTCGCAAATATCGCCTTTCACGAACTCGCAACGTACTCCATCGATATTCTCGGCGATGGTGCCTAAATTACCTGCGTAAGTCAGCAAGTCTAGGACAACGATCTTGATATCGTCATATTTCGCCAGCATGTGTTTGATGAAATTGGCACCGATAAAACCGGCGGCGCCGGTAACTAGGTAAGTTTTCATATCTGTACAGTGTTTAGTATTTGAAATTAAGCTCAGCGTCTTTCAGCAATGGAGCCTTGGTGTCTTTCTCGGATAGGTTGATCGATTCCGGATCTGTGATGCTCCAATCTACATGGACCGTGGGATCGTCATAGCGGATTCCCCGTTCATGCGTTGGAGTATATGGATTATCTACTTTATAGGTGAAGATAGCCTCGTCACTTAATACATGGAATCCGTGGGCGAATCCCTGTGGAATAAATAACTGGCGTTTATTCTCGTCCGATAACTCTACAGCTACATATTTGCCGAATGTGGGCGAGCCTTCACGTACGTCTACGGCTACATCCAATACCCGTCCTTTGATCACCCTGACTAATTTAGATTGAGAATAGGGCGCTAGCTGATAGTGTAATCCTCGTAGTACGCCTTTAGAGGAGCAAGATTCGTTGTCTTGCACGAACTGGATTTTTCCGATATGCTCCTCGAATTCCGCTTGCTTAAAAGCTTCCATAAAGTATCCGCGCGCATCTTTCAATACCTTTGGCTCAATGATCCATACGCCCGGTATTACAGTTTCTGTATAAGTCATTTTTTCGTTATTTATCTATTTGATAGGCAAAGGTAAGCTCATTTTCTCTACTTCTATAATATTCGGAGGGGAAAATAAAAAAGAAAGGAAAAGTTTGGTAATTCCAATATTATTCTCTTTCTTTTCACTCGCAAAACAAAAGTTGTTGTTTTGTGTTTAAGTT
>OGIC01001073.1_pt1 | contig 10407 bp, 9 predicted proteins | sample 1571681 | NCBI WGS metagenome assembly OGIC01 (sample SAMEA2582046, study PRJEB24529) | metagenome | biome: Human gut stool | place: China | collected 2011
GGTGATCCGTATGGCAACGGATGAGGACCGTGCCATTGAGGCAAAAAACAAAGAGAAAGAAAAAGAAGCATTTAAGATCTGCCAGGAAAAGATCAAAAAGCACAACCTGGAAATGAAGCTGATCGATGCGGAATATACTTTTGACAATAATAAGGTGCTGTTCTATTTTACGGCAGACGGAAGAATCGATTTCCGTGAGCTGGTAAAAGATCTGGCAGCAGTATTTCGCATTCGGATCGAGCTGCGTCAGATCGGTGTAAGAGATGAGACGAAGATCCGGGGCGGAATCGGAATCTGCGGAAGACCATTATGCTGTCACACGTATTTGTCCGAGTTTGCTGCAGTTTCCATTAAGATGGCAAAAGAGCAGAATCTGTCCCTGAATCCGACCAAGATCTCCGGAGTGTGCGGAAGGCTGATGTGTTGTCTGACGAACGAGGAAGAGACTTATGAAGAATTAAACAGCCAGCTTCCGTCAGTAGGAGATACGGTTACGACTTCAGATGGATTGACAGGAACGGTCCATTCCTTAAGTGTTCTGAGAAAACTGGTGAAAGTAGTTGTAAATCTGGAAAACGATGAAAAAGAAATCAGGGAATATCAGGCGGAAGAATTAAAATTCCGTCCGCGTAAGCGAAAAGCGAAGGTCTCAAAAGAAGAGATGCGCAAGCTCGCGGAACTGGAAAAGGGAGAAGGAGCGTCAAGATTAGATGACAAATAATTTAAAATCCGGAGAGCGTCTGGATGATCTGCAGCTTAATGGGCTTCAGATCATCCAGGATCCGGAACGATTTTGTTTTGGGATTGATGCGGTGATGCTTTCTGATTTTGCCAGGGTCAAACCGGGGGAGAAGGTTCTGGATCTGGGAACCGGAACTGGGATCTTACCGATTTTATTGTCCGCAAAGACCAGAGGAGAGCATTTTATCGGACTTGAGATTCAAAAAGAAAGTGCTGATATGGCGCGAAGAAGTATAGAGTGGAATCATCTGCAGGAAAAAATTGAGATTGTGCAGGGAGATATCAAAGAGGCGGCAGCGTTATTCAAGCCGACTTTTTTTGATGTGATCGTGACCAATCCACCGTATATGCTGAACCAGCATGGTCTGCAGAATCCGGGAGATGCCAAAGCGATCGCGCGGCATGAGATTTTATGTACTCTGGATGATATTTTACGAGAGAGCAAACAATTACTTGCGGACGGGAAAGGACGGTTTTATATGATACATAAACCGTTTCGTCTGGGAGAGATTCTGACGAAGATGAGTGAATATAAGATCGAACCGAAGAGGATCCGATTTGTGCATCCTTATATTGATAAGGAACCTACGATGGTGCTGATTGAAGGTCTTCGAGGCGGAAAACCGAGGGTAACGATCGAACCGCCTATAATTATGTATACCCGGTGAGGGTGAGAGAAAGGAAACAGCATGACAGGAACGTTATATTTGTGTGCAACTCCAATCGGAAATCTGGAGGATATGACTTTTCGTGTGATCCGTACACTCAAAGAAGTGGATCTGATCGCAGCGGAGGATACAAGAAACAGTATCAAGCTGTTAAATCATTTTGAGATACAGACACCAATGACCAGTTATCACGAATACAATAAATACGAAAAAGGAAGAAAGCTGGTAGAAAAGCTGTTGGAAGGACAGAATATCGCTTTGATCACAGATGCCGGGACGCCCGGAATTTCGGATCCCGGAGAGGAACTTGTGAAGATGTGCTATGAATCCGGAATTCCGGTAACATCTCTTCCGGGGGCAGCAGCCTGTATTACGGCACTGACAATTTCCGGGCTGTCTACCAGACGATTTGCATTTGAAGCATTTTTGCCATCAGATAAAAAAGAACGGGAACAGATTTTAAAGGAGATGGAGACTGAAACGAGGACTATGATCGTATATGAAGCACCTCATCGTCTTGTAAAGACTCTGAAATTGTTTCTGGAGCGGCTTGGAAACCGGAAGATTACCGTATGCCGGGAGTTGACAAAACGTCATGAGACAGCTCTTGCAGTGACTTTGGAAGAAGCAGTGGCTCATTATGAGGCAAATCCTCCAAAAGGGGAATGTGTTCTGGTGATCGAGGGGAAGAGCCGGGAAGAAGCCCGGGAAGAGGAGAGAAAACAGTGGGAAGAAATGACCATTGAAGATCACATGGAAGTATACACAAAACAGGGAATGGATAAGAAATCAGCAATGAAAGCTGTCGCAAAGGACAGGGGAGTGTCTAAGAGGGATATTTATCAATATCTGGAAAGCAGAAAATAAAAAAGGAACACGGAGATCAGTGAAAGATTTCTGTGTTCCTTTTTTGTACGATGAGCTTATGTGATTCAGATTTTTTTGATATCCACAACCTCTCCGTCTCTCATGGAGATTACTTTTTGTCCTGCAATCTCAGTTTCTCCCCGCTTGTTAGTTACATAGAGGACTGTAATGCCAAGCTCTTTGTTGATGCGCCGGATATCACGCATCATTTCTTTTCTGCGATATTCGTTCTGTCGGGCAAAATCTTCATCGACCAGAAGGACTTTTGGTTTGCATACAACAGCACGTCCAAGTGCAACGCGTTGTTTCTGCGCCTCATTGATCACCCGGATCTTTTTCTCAAGAATGTCCGTGATATTGAAAAAATGTGCTGCCATTTTCACACGGCTGTCAATAATCTGCCGCGGAAGATTGCGAAGGCGCAGTCCAAGCGCGATATTGTCATACACGTTTAAGTGAGAATAGAGCTGATAATTCTGAAACGCCATGGCAAGACTACGGTCACGGGGCAGAATATCGTTGAGCAGATCTTTTCCGAGATAGATTTCACCGGATGTAATATCCTCCATACCACCGATCATGCGAAGTATGGTGGATTTTCCGCAGCCGCTTGGTCCGAAAAAGGTAACAAACTCTCCGTCTTCTATATGCAAAGAAAGATTTTTGACAGATACAAATCCGTTGGGATATGTCTTGTTCAGATTTTCAAGAGTAATACTCGCCATCAGAACACCTCCTTATGTCTAACATCAGTGTACCATATTCAAACCTGCAAAACAATCTATTGCAGCATGAATTGAGACAGGACCACGCTGGCTGCAAGTCCGGCGAAGGTGGCAATCAGCGCTCCAGTCAGTGTGTAGCGGGAGTTTTTGATCTTTGCGGTCATGAAATAGACACTCATAGTATAAAAGATGGTCTCTGTACAGGACATGGAAATGGATGCGATCAGTCCGATCAGAGAATCCGTACCAAACTCTTTATAGAGATCCAGAAGAAGTCCGGTAGCGGCTGAGGAAGAGAACATTTTGACAACCGTAAGAGGAACCAGTTCTCCGGGAAATCCAATGGCAGCAGTAAACTGCCCGATACAGGAGGAAATCATCTCCAGAAACCCGGAAGCGCGGAGAATACCCACTGCCACCATAAGTCCGATGAGTGTGGGCATGATCTTGAGAACGGTTAAAAATCCGTTTCGGGCACCTTTGATGAAATGTTCATAGACGTTGATCTTCATCAGAAGTCCATAGACGATGATGGCAAGGATCAGAAACGGGACAATAAAATTGGTGAGGTAGAGAAAAAGATTCATGGCTGACTCCAAAATAAAATCAGATTTTTAAATCTATATGCGGTTTCAGAGAATAACATCCCTCAAGAACTCATAAGATAAAACAAAATCGATTTTGGGAGTTTGCCATGTCAGATCGTTTGCGAAAGAGCACAAAAAAGCAAGTCATCTCGATCATTCTTGTTCTTACCTTGCTGTTGTCTGTGATATTGTCCGGATGTCACGGGCAGTCTTCAGAAATCCAGAATAAAAAGTTCAGAAAATTTACCGAAACCTTATTTTGTCAGGAAGTGGCGTCAAATACGGTCAGTCTGCATTATACACTCAAAGACCCCGGTCAGTATGGGATTCAGGATTCCCCGGTTACATTCGGATATTTTAATACGGATAAAGGAACCCGAAAAATTTCCACAGAAAATACACAGGCAGCATTGAAACGATTTTCCTATCGGAAATTATCAAGGGAAAACAGGCTTACATATGATGTGTTGGATTATTATCTGGAGTTATCTAAAAAAGAAAGTGATTATCTGCTGTATGAAGAGCCCATGGGGACAGTCAGCGGTGTGCAGACACAGATTCCGGTACTGTTGTCAGAATATCAGTTTCAAAGCAAAGAAGATGTGGATGCTTATCTGGAGCTGATGAAAACAACACCCGATTATTTTAATTCCCTGATCGCATTTGAACAGGAAAAGGCACAAAAAGGGCTTTTTATGGCAAGCTATACGGCGGACACCGTAATTGAACAGTGTCAGGCATTTATTGATATGGGAGACTCCAACTATCTGATTTCCACGTTTGTTGATCGGATCCAGAAGCTTACAGATCTGTCCGAATCGGAGAAAAGTGATTATATCCAGAAAAATGCATATATGCTGCAGACCTATGTGTTGCCGGCCTATCAGCAGCTGATTAAAACCGTGGTGGAGTTGAAAGAATCCGGTAAGAACGAAGAAGGACTCTGTTATCTGCCAAACGGCAAAGAATATTATGAGCTGACAGTGCAGGCGTCCACAGGATCTGCAAGAACAGTTCCTCAATTACAGAAACTGACAAATAATCAAATGAAAGATGATCTGGCGGCAATGAAAGCTGTGATCGGACTGACAGCAGAACAGGCAAAGGAAACAGCAGTGATGGAATCTACCGATCCAAAAGAAATATTAAACAGCCTGAGTCTGGATATTCAGAAGACGTTCCCAAAACTTCCCCAGACGAGTGTAGAAGTAAAATATGTGCCAAAAGCCATGGAAGCACATCTAAGTCCGGCATTCTATATGATACCGGCACTGGATGACACAGAAGAAAATGTCATCTATGTCAACCAGGCCCAGATGGGTAATAAGCTGACACTGTATACAACACTGGCTCATGAGGGGTATCCGGGGCATCTGTATCAGACGGTTTATTACGCATCAACAAAACCGGATCCACTGCGCAGTATTTTCAATTTTGGCGGATATGTGGAAGGCTGGGCAACGTATGCGGAAATGGGTTCCTACTATCTGGCAGATTCGCTTACCAGAGAGCAGGCGGTTCTGCTTCAGAAAAACAGTTCCATTTTGCTGGCATTGTATGCGCTGGCAGATATGGGCATTCATTATGATGGGTGGAATCGGATGGATACTGTAAAATTTTTCAAAGAATATGGAGTCGGAAGTGCGGAGATCGTAAATCAGATTTATGATCTGATCATTGGATCTCCGGGAAATTATCTGAAGTATTATATCGGCTATGTAGAATTTCTGGAATTAAAGAAAAAATGGGTCGAAAAAAAGGGCGAGGATTTTTCCCAGAAAGAATTTCATAAGGCAGTACTGGATGTAGGACCGGCACCGTTTGAACTGGTAGAAAAATATATGTGGCAGGGAGAAAAATAAAAGATGTTGAATTATCTGTGGGCAGGAATGATTATAATCGGAATCATATATGGTGCATTCACCGGAAAAATGCCCGATATCACGAATGCAGCTCTGGATTCTGCAAAAGATGCAGTAACCTTGTGTATTACAATGGTGGGAGTGATGGCATTCTGGATGGGAATCATGGAAATTGCGTCCCGGGCGGGAATTATTGAGATGGCATCGAAAAAAATGAGACCGCTGATCCGATTTTTGTTTCCTGATATTCCGAAAGAGCATCAGGCGAATCAGTATATTACAACAAACTTTATTGCAAATTTTCTGGGGCTTGGCTGGGCGGCAACGCCTGCCGGACTTCAGGGAATGCAGGCACTGGCCGAATTAGAACAGGAAAGAAGGATGAAAAGAGCGCCGGGAAAGGCAAGAAAGCCCGGCGTGGCATCCAATGAAATGTGCACATTTCTGATCATGAATATCTCTTCGCTGCAGTTGATCCCGATCAATGTGATCGCCTACCGGAGTCAGTATGGAAGTGTGAATCCGGCGGCAATTGTAGGTGCGGGGATTGTGGCGACAACAGTGAGTACGCTGGCCGGGATGGTGTATTGTAAGATTATGGACAGGAAGAGATAAGTCCGATCCGGGCATACTCGATCAATTCTTCTTCCACGCGTTTCATCACTTCTTTTGTCTCCGGATTGGTATAAGGGATCCTGGCAATGATTTTGGGAATATAGTTTTGCTCTTCGATGATATCCAGACTTTCCCGGAAGTTAATATCATAAAAATAAGCAAGATAAGAAATCCAGTAATCCATCGGTGTTACCCGGTCAGAGGACAGGATACATTCATGACGTAAAATAGAATCTCTTACTTTTGGAGAAATCGCAGAGGCGCCTGTTTCCTCTGCGGAAGTATCCATAAAAGTTTCCAGTCTGTCTTCCAGTTTTACACGGCAGTTGTCCAGTTTATCGGCATCCCGGATGATCTTTGCATGAAGTAAAGTACGTGCATCGGAAATTCCATCCAGCTTAAAATCACTGTGTTTGGCAATGGAAATACGGATGATTTCGTCAAAATCTGATTCTGGAATAAAGTTACGGATCAGATTTTGATGAGGCGCATTGTCGAACAGAATTTTGACTCCGTAAGCTGCGTGATCCATCGTGTCAGGGAGAAAACTGTCAAATTGCTTCAACTGTTCAAAACGTCCGATATCATGCAGCAGTGCGATCATCTTGGCGAGGGACGTATCTTCCTCAGATAATTTCATACGGGCGGCAATATCGGCACTTTCTTTGACAACACCGTAGGTATGTACGATTTTTAGACGAATTTTGTCATTGTGGCAGTCGTAGTCTTTTAAATAATTGTTGAATTGGGTTTTGGCGGTATAAAAATCCATGAAAATAGTACGCTCCTTATCATTGTCATAAATTTTGTTATTTTTATTTTGATGAGTTTCTCGGGGAATGTCAAGTGGGATGAAAAGAACTATTACTCAAAAATGGGGCATGTCATTTAAAATGAGGTGCTCCATTTTTGAGTTTCTTTTATCTTTCATCATTAAGATATGTATTTCGAAGAGATTCTAATTCTAAATGTGTATTGGTAATAGCTTGTTGAACATCAATTTCAGAATCTAACAATTTATATATCCAGTCACAGACAACAGCATCAATTTCGTATTGAGGGATGACCTTGTTATTAGATAGTTTGGGAGGAATTGTAGGCTTGGTATATTTATAAATAGAATGATATAAAGGAAGCCAAGGATACAACTCTGTTAATTCATCATTGGTGTAGGTGCTATTTAGCGCAGAAAGCCCACCTAATAAAGAGGAATAGTTTGTAATTTGCTCATCGCAAGTCCATTTGAGAAATTCAAAAGCTTCTTGTTTTTTATCAGAGTGACTATTGATACCAAGTCCCCAACCACCAAGCAAAGGAGAATGACCAGGAATTAAGTGATAGCCTATTGAGCCCACAATACTATTTTTTCTCAGGTCAGTAACATCAGATAAAAATGATGGATATGAAATAAGCATTGCGGTTTCTCCCTTTAGAAAATCATCGACAACACTGATATCTGTAGCTGTTCTGTAATCGGGTTTTGCATTTTTTATAGATTTAACAAAATTAATATATGCTTTTAAGGAATGATCGGAGTCTAAACAGACATTTCCATGTCGATTGAAAAGACTGCCGCCATATGATCTGAGACGCATATATATTTCAGGAGTTAGGCATTCGCTATAGGCAGTAGGTATGGAAATTCCATATGAAATTGCAGTGGTCTTGTTTGTAAAGAAATCGGCAATTGTATTAAATTCTTTCAAAGTACTGGGTGGACGAAGTGAAATATTATTTTCTCTTTCATTTTTTAATGCCGTGTTTTCAAATAAATCTTTTCGGTAATAAAAAATTTGTGGAGCATACATAAAAGGAATGCCGTAATAGCGACCGTTAAAAATGCTGTAATACTTCAAACAATTCGGAAGAAAGATATCAGGGTTAATGGAATGAAATTTAGTAGTGATATCTTCTAATATCTGCTCAGAGGCAAGGGAAGGAAGCCAGGGAATATCATACATAAATACGTCATAAGGCTGTTCGTTGTTTGAACGGTATTTTTCTACAATAGTTTCATATAAACGATGATGTGGAAGAATCGTTACATCTGCATGAATATCTGTTTTGTTTTCAAAGTTTTTTAATAAACCCAGCAGAGAATGAACTTGAGACGTATCAAGCATTAAAACACGAATTGTTTCTTTAAATTCTTTTTTTTCTTTTTTAATAACGTGTGATTTATCACATGAGTTATAATTATAAAATTTTCCCCCACTTAAAATAATTTTTTCAGTTTCTTTTGTTAGAGGTGACTGGAGTTGCTCTAACAGAAGTTTAGAGGCCAACTGACCGAGTTTCATTGCCGGGCGCACCGTAGAGGCAGAGGAAAAGGAGTGTGTATGAAGATTCCAATGCTCCTCACCTAAAGTGAAAACAGGAATATCGTTGGTTGTATATCCTAAAATTTTTATACCTTCAATAATTCCGGCGGCTAATGATTCGGAAGTTGCAACAATCGCTTGTGGAATTCTTGATCGGAGAAGATGAATGGTTTTTCTGAAAGCATCTTCTTTACTCATATCTGTTTGAAAAAAGGCGTATGCAGGTGGTGACAAATTATAGTTTTTAAAGGCATCACAAAATCCACGTATGCATTCAAATTCACAGCCATAACTTTCTGGACCTGACATGAGATAGATATCAGTAAAACCAGATTGTAATAGGGATTCGATCATGTTTCTTAAAAGAATTCTATTATTGAAAGAAACAAAATTAGCATCCAGACTGTGAATATTTCTATCAATTAAAACAAGTGGAATATTCTTAGATGTAAAATTATCATAATAGAACTTCCAATTCATAGGTTGACAAGAAACTAAAATCAGTCCACATACTTGTTTCTTCAACAAATTATGGACAATGTTTTTTTCGGATTCAGGTATATTTTCAGAGAAGTCAAGATTTAAATAGTAATTTGTATTCTGGAAATATGATTTGATTCCTTGGAAGAGCTGCACGTAATAACTATCATTCAAACTAGTATAGAATAAATTAAATTTCTACTATATATTTTGAGGATAATGTATGGTAAAATAGTGTTATCTAAGAAAGGATGAACACTATGAGAAAAACATATCTTCCTCTGTCAGATGAAGACAGAGATTACCTTAAAGCATTATCCAAAAAGAGAACCATTCAGGCACAAGTTGTGGACCGTGCCAGAATCCTTTTATATAAAGCCGATGGAATGACATTCCAGCAAATTGCTGATAAACTTGCCATTAGTACCGCAACGGTACGCCTTTGTATTTCGAAGTTTCAGAAAGGCGGTTTAGATGCTGCACTGTTTGATGTTCAGCGTCCTGGACGTCCATCGGAAATCACTGATGATGCAAAAGCATGGATGATTCATATTGCGTGTCAGAGACCGACAGAACTCGGTTATGCACAGGAATTGTGGACGTTGACCTCTCTCCACAAATACATTCAGAAACATGCAGAAGAAGCGGGATATCCAAGGCTTTCAACCGTTACCAAACCGTATATCCAGAAATTTCTTAAGGAACAGGATATGAAACCCTTTAAAATCAAATATTACTGTGAAAAACGGGATCCTGATTTTGAATCAAAAATGCATGAGGTTCTGTTGGTTTATAAGCAGATTGAAATGCAGTTTGATGAAAATGGTGATCTCATTGTTCCAGACGATTATAAACTGACGATTACGGTATCGTATGATGAGAAGCCGGGCATTCAGGCAATCTCCAATACGGTACCGGATTTACGCCCGACATCAGAACATGGGGAAGTATATCGTGATGCAGAATACAAACGTCTGGGAACGCTCTCTTTACTGGCTGGCATTGATTTACTCACTGGAGAAGCAATTCCGTTAGTAAGTGAGACCCATAAGAGTTCTGATTTTATTGAGTTTTTAAAGATACTGGACAAAAAATATCCATCACAGGATACCATTCGGATCATCCTGGATAATCATTCTGCACATACTTCCAAAGAAACACGGCGCTTTCTGGATACTATGCCAAAGGGACGTTTTAAATTTGTGTTTACACCAAAACAAGGCTCATGGTTAAACATGATTGAAAGCTTCTTCAGCAAGATGACCAGACAGATGCTTCGAGGAATTCGTGTCAATACCAAACAGGAGTTGGAAGAACGAATTTACAAGTACTTTGACGAAGTGAACCGTGAACCCGTGGTTTATCACTGGAAGTATAAAATGGATGAAATCAGTGAAGAGGAAGCAGTATCAATTTAATATAGCAATTATTTAATATTCGTTATACTAGTCTACCGGTAGGCGGTTACTCGGTCAATCCCTATGTGGGCTGTACACATGCCTGCAAGTATTGCTATGCTTCTTTTATGAAGCGCTTTACCG